>JAAUXT010005486.1_pt1 | contig 22387 bp, 23 predicted proteins | sample 7278171 | NCBI WGS metagenome assembly JAAUXT01 (sample SAMN14350112, study PRJNA611818) | marine sediment metagenome | isolation source: surface marine sediment (1.8m) | place: French Polynesia: Moorea | collected 2018-08 | reverse complement strand
TGTTTGCGGTGCAGATTTGCGGTTGGCGCAAGCAATAGAACAGCTTTGGTGAGCGCAAGTCGAAACTGACCGCAAATTTGCGGTTGTTTGCGGTGCAATCGAATACGCCCCAAGTATCACTGCAGCACCCTGGCCGACGCGTGACAAAGATTAGTGGCTGTCACCACGAGTGTCCTCCGTCAGCAAATGCCCTAACTTGCAGCATGTCGCGCGATTTGGTCTATTGAAGTGTGAAACAACCATCTGATTCTTTCTTCAAGCAAGCTTTTCAAGAAACAAAAGGCACCGCTTTCGACTGATACTATAGGAAACACCAAAAATAACGAATGGCAAACTTTCAAAGCAAATATAAATCGAGGAATCGGTATCTGGTGTAGGTTGGAAATTTTGCTGCAGAGGTCCATTTGGTGAATCCTTCATTGAAGAAGGGGAAGATGCCTTTGGCAAATGAGCATTCGAATGACTTTTTGACTTCTTGACAATCTGCACCATCCAGAATGTCTCTTGAAGACAAGATACACAAGCGCTCCTGTTTGTGAGCGTGTTAATATCAACTTGCAATTGGTCGGCTGCCTGTAAACCCTGTTGTGAGCCCCACAATGAAGACGTCCACAAAAAGTTTTGAAAAGTTGACAAGGAAGAATTCAGGATGATAGACCTCTTCGTCTGTGTTTGATTGGGACTTATGACCACTCCTCCACGAACAGAGACTTCAGGTGAGAACTTTGTGGCCGTTCAGCGACAGTTTCCCTCACGGATCTGTTGTGGTTGACCAGGATACGAGGTAATATACAAATGTTCTGTCCGACATGGTCACTTTATTGACAACTTGCACAAGTGCGACCGGGTCAGTTTTACGCACAAATGACCGGGCATGTACGGCAATGCGGTGCATCAGTCAATTGGTTCTGTCACTTTGTTTCACAAGTCAGGGTCACCTTCAAAATAGTTTCCTGAGGCATCTATGCATCTCCTCCATGTGTGTCGCAGATTCCTGAAGCACTGCTGGAACTGTTCTGTGAGGATGTTGTCGAACACCTCTTCTATGGCAATTTTGAGTGAGTCCAAGTTGGGGTAATGTTTGCCACGCAGCTTTGACTTCAAAAGGGGAAACAAAAAAAAGTCACAAGGGGCCAAATCAGGGCTGTAAGGTGGATGACTGCCCCTCTGCATCCTGACTTGGCGACGGAAGGCTGTTGTGTTGTCTGAGGTGTGGACTGAGGCATTGTCATCCAGGAGGATCCAGTTGTGGTCAATCCATTTCTGTCTTCTTTTCAGGCGGATACTGTCCCTCAAATGCATTAAAATGTCAATGTACACTTCAGATGTCACACTCTTCCCATTCAAGTACTCGACATGCACAATGCCTTCATGGTCAAAGAAGGCTGCTATCATGACCTTCTTGGTTGATTTGGACTTCCTGTACTTCTTGGGCCTCTTGTCCACACCACGCTGGATCCACTGTGTACTGTCCTTCTTGCTCTCAGGCTTGTAGCACCACACCCAAGACTCATCTCCGGTAATAAATCTGTTCAAGATGTTTGGTTCCTCCTCTATTTTGCCCAGCCAGTCCCTGGAGACCATCTCCCTGAGGTTTTTTTCAATGTCAGTAAGCATCCTTGGCACACATTTGGCTGCTATCCTTGACATCCCAAGGTCCTTTTTCAGAGTCCTTTGCACAGAACCGTACGACAAACCAGTCTGATACATCAGTAGAGGAATGGTAATCATTCTGTCCTGTTGCACAAGTTCAAAGATGGCATCCTTGTTCTCTGGATTTCTGGCTGTCCTGGGCCTGCCTGACTTCTTTTTGACACCAAGGGAATCCCTGTTCCTCTGTCCAGTCTGAAAGTCTCTCCACCACCTCCGGATTGAACACTCATTCAAACATTCAGCTCCAAAAACTCTGTTCATGTCAGCCAATGCATCTGCAAAGGTCGAACCACAGGAAAAAGAGAACCAAATGCAGCATCTCTGTAGCATTCTGAGCTTCATCTTGACACAACAGAATTGGTCTTCAAGCGACCAGTGCATCGGCAGAATTGCGCAAGGCACCACTGGTTCCTTTCTGACCACAGCGCACTCGAATGACTCCTCGATTGACGCTCAAAGACGTTCATCATGTCGGACAGAATATTTGGATATTACCTCGTACTGTCCTCGTACGAGGGTAATAGATCTACTAAAAGTCTTTTCCGTCATGTTCAGCACCTTGCTGCGATCAGGTTTTGTGCTTGTCCGGCAAAGCATTGTTCTCGGTAGTCAAGAGCGGTTCGAGCGCTGAACATGACGGAAAAAACTTTCAGTATTACCCTCGTATGAGTGTCGCTACTTTTCTCTCCAGGATCAACTAGTTCTTCATTGTTGTTCGACCATTGATTGAAGTGAAGAAAGGCACAAAAAACATTCACGATTCAATGTGAGCCTGTCAAACCACAAAGTTGTTCCAGCCCACTGTGGGCTAAACACACGAGTCGACGAGCGTTTGTTTTGGTTGCAGCCGGACATCTAGGTGCCGCTACAGCTCAAAAACCAGCAGCATTCATGACGGTTCTCGTATGCGTCTGTTCTCGTTTGGACCACGTCTTCCCCCATCCCCCACCCTGGCCATAACCTCCCCCACCTTGGCCACAACCTCCCCCCACCATGGATAACCTCCCCTACCCTGACCATAACCTCCCCCAACCCTGGTCATAACTTACCCCACTTCAAGACAAGTTCTGCAAAGGTTCCGGAAGAATGCTTCTGCAACCTCTGTTTCAGAGCAACAATTATCCCAATCCACCCCAAAACCTAATTACAATTGGAATATTTGACACAGTCTCGGGGTAGGCCGGGGCCCCACACTCGGTGGCAAATACACAATTGTGTTTTCTCTCACTGGGTACCTTTGTATGATGACTGTGCTGCAAGATGTCTGCAGTCCAAGTTTGGGACAATGTTTACGTGATTGGACACCGCATCCAAGGTTCTCCACATCCCTAAATCCCCTTCCTTCATTCCATCCTGAAGCAGAGGGGAGGAATATGCAGTTGGAGCACGGTTGGTTTCCAGGGCGTGGAAAAATTAAAGTTAAGGTCAATGAGGAAGCAGATTCTTGTTTGCAGGGGCTGCTTGTCTTGCGATTTTGTTCGTGCGATTCGGTTTGTGTGTTTTTGGTTCACGGAGGAGAGTTTTATGAACGGGCGAAGAACGGGTGGGTACTCGTACACTGGACACGCTCTTGTCGACACAAGCTTGTTTGCATTTTCTGTTGAACGTTCGACACACAGTAACCAGGACAGATCTGGCACTCAACTTTTGTTGCAGTCTGAAATGACACGTGAAAAGAAGCGAGTGATTTGAATGCGAGTGGAGCCAAGATTGGTGTTGTGTTTCCTGTGAGGCGTTCCTTTGCAGGTCAATTCACGTCGCGAAAATACGTACGTGAAAGAAAATTCACTCGGTGAACTAAAAATATGTTTCAACAGCGCGCAACTTGTGTGTGAGCCGACTTTGTCAGTGTTTTGGGTTCAGTCTGCAGGCGATGCGTACGTGGCTGACATTCGACTTGAAAGCCCAGTTGAACTTGACGACGGTCGTGGACAGGATTCAGGTGCGAAGGTAGATCGCTGTTCCTCGGATCACAAGGGAAGACATCACCGCGTCTTTTTCAGTCGAACTTGTTGATCGATGTTCAGCTCCACCTTGTCTTTGTCATTTTCAGTACCACCCCACGCCAACCTCGTGCACACTCACGCAAAATCAGCCGACATTGGTGGAAAAATTGGACAAAGTTGAACAAAAAAGTAGATCTCGCCCGTCAAGGTTCAGTGTCCACCAGGATGTTGTTTGTGTTCACATCGAGTGGAGTGTTTTCCCACTTGTGAAGATTATCGTGACGAGTGAGGCACATTTCTTCCTGGGTCGGTTTGTTGTTCCGCTTCTGTGGAGATGGTGAGCCACATCATCGTGATCCTTCATTTCTCTCTTGCTCTCCCGTTTGAACAACATCAACATCAACACAGAACTTGAATCCGCTCAAGGTAAGCTGAAGACCGATCAACGACATACGAGTACGTACGACAGTGCGTGTGTTGCCTTTCTTCGGTGTTCCTGGCACTGTCAACGGCATATGAAAGATGTACGCCTCCAATCGAGATCGGCGAGCTAGCATAGACTGGGAATGATTCAACACTTTTTTGTATGTCGAACACACCAAAATGGTTGGGTGCGTTGGACGTTGTCTTTTCAAGAAGCAAAGCAGGACGTGTGAACCAGGTGTGTTCGTCCGTGAAACATTCTGCAGCGTGTGTCGATTGCGCCATTCCATGGCATGAACACATATACACTGGAAAGTAGAATATCTGTCGCTCCTGAGGGAACCAGCAGGAAGGCAAGATAGCATTTTGGCACAACTGTCCTCGTAATGTTGGAAAATGCACAAACAGAAAGGTGCATACGATCGAGTCTCGACTGTTTCGAGGCAAAAGTGGCAGTGGTGATGTTGTTGTCACGACACTTTGTTGAAGAGGTTATACAGTTTCCTGTGTCCATACAAAACGTCAATACGCCCAGAAGGGCAGAGGAGCAACTTCATTTGTCTGTACGGCTGAATTTCTCGGAGGCGCGGAGCACCTCTTCAGCCCGCGCGTCCAGACAGAGCCACCTGAGCCGCTTCTTCGGTCACAATTTTTTCGCGCACTGTCACGAATGGCGAAGCGGGTCCATTCAGTGTTCCTCTGGCGAACAATGATTTGAATGTCACGGTTTGAAGTTGGATCAAAGTGGTCAAACCTGATGTTGAGCAGTGAACGAGCTCAGTACGAGTTCATTGGCTTTCGTTACCTCATGTTTGAGACATACCGGAAGGCAATGGTTGAAGACAGAGACACGATTCCAGCTGAAAGGAAACAACGCAGCAGATGCCCGTCAGAGGAAAAGGTATCATAACAATGCTCACCCAACTGTCTTGATCTGTAACAATGAGGATGCAAGGCTGCGAAAAGAAAGTCCTGTGAACAGGTTTCCAAAGAGAGGCAGGATTCCGGAGTTGGTTGGTACCAAGGAAATACATTCAAGCCTGTCCCAAAAACAACCTGGGAACAATGTCTGGAGTCTGTTGTCATCAGAAAATCCGTACAGTTTGCTGTTTCACAAATGTTTCACTGCATTGTTAAACCACTTTCGGAAAATGGTCTGATTCTCTTCAGAACCGGAAATTCACGTGCCACGTACCTCGGGAAAGCATCGCCCGCTGCGATTTACGTTGTGGCGCAGCTCTTGACATGCGACGTGCTTCAGATGTCCCGCTGTCGTGTCGTAATTTGTCCATAAATGTAATTTCTCTTCAAAGGTCGCGAATGGAGTCATTCAGTTGACTACAGATGTGGCAACAACAAAACTTCCAGGAGGGAGGATCTATAATTCGAAACAGGAGCAGCAAATTGTGTCTGGGTTCTGGCTGCATGTTGAAGGTTGAACTGTGTGGACTGACCTTTCAAATGGAAGGGATATTCATCCGTCCAAAACTGGACACGCAGATCGCAAGTGAAAACAATGCCAAGACCCAAGGTGCACGCTGTTCTTCCTGTTGAGGCTGATATTCTGGACACGTTGTAACCCTTCACGACACATAAATTGTCGTCAGACAAGATAAAAACATTGACGTAGTCTTGTGCACTGAGTAATGCCGAGGCAGAAGCTGTGCCGAACTACGGACACGGACGAAGCTGTCCCGGATTCTTATATACCTGACGGGGACACGGTGCAGCTTCAGTTGTTAATACTTTGGAAAACTTACACAACCGGGGCTCAACAAGGTCAAGTTTACAACCAACGGAAGAAATTCCACCAATCACCATCAAGAACGATGGATACAAAAAGCTGTCGATGCTCGTTCGCGGCTCGGTTGATCGCTGGTGAAGTTTGGACTTCCTGAACCCAACGAGGTGAGCTGACTTTTATGTTCACTCTTCGAAGGTTTCACCCAGTATTTGTTTGATTTCGTGGAGTTTCAATGGGGCAGAGGTACGTCTCTTCATAAAGGGTACTTCAAGGCCTGTTGTGACATGTGGGTAAGTGGGCAAAAATAGAGTGGTCATGTGTGCCGTTACCTGTTGGGAGAAAAGTTGGCAGTGTACGCACAAAATTAGCTCTCGTGCATTGCTTCATGTGTTTGAGTTTGAGTCTTGAAGTATTGAACCTTTGTCAGGATCATTGGTCTTGTCGGAAAGGGCCTGTGTCATTGATCTGGGAAAGAGCTTGGGTTATTCGCAAAAAGTGACTGACAAGTATCTGATGGCACTTTTTGGTGGCCTGTCAAAGGTAAGTGCTGCACACAAAGCCAATCGCGACTGTCGAGGGTCGGTTCTTCAGGATCCAGAAGCTCAACATCGACTGAGCTGTCTCAAACGCGACTTGATGTCGGCTGCGTGCGGCATGCACCAGGCTCGAGGGGGTGGGGGTTCTGGGAGTTCTGCACCACCCCCGATGTTGTCAAAAAAGTTTTTTCCGTGGAAAGTCGTGTCACATGATCGATAAAATCCACGATTGCCCCTGAGTCTTGAAATCTATCATTTCCGCATGGACTCAGTTTGTTACATCCTCAATGAGCCGACGTGTTTGTAATCTTTGCATTTTCATGCCATTCCACGTTGGGCAAAGTATTCTACTCAGTCAGCCTTTTGCTGTAGGCTTGCTGCAAAAAGTACGAGTGTAAGTTCTGTGGCAACCCAACATTTCAGGTTCACCCAGATAAACCTGTCCCTTGTGGTGCGTGAATCCAACTTGTGTCATTGCGTTAGCACTTGGTCTCGCTTGAAAGTTGACTGGCCCTGTGAATGTTGGATGTTTGGCCGACGTACTTTCCAAACCGTCCATCTAACCTGAGGCACAAACGTGTGTTGTCGGGTGATTGCTTGTAATGGTCATGAGTTGGTTTTTCGATTGATTTCAGCACTTCCCGAGAAGACCAACACCATCATGTTTTTCATCAACAATTGTTGCTCCACGTTTTGCCTTCCTTGTGTTCCGAGATTGCCCGAGGCACCTGTGAAAATGATTGGAAGTCTCCGGCGTCTGAGCCGCCGAGAACTGGCGAGGACTCAGAATTGGAACCGATCCTTCAAAGCCGCCCAAGGCCGGTGTCAGAGTTGTCAATAGATCTTTATTTCAAAACAGGGCGAAGGTTCTCCTGCGCCGCATAAAGCTTTGTGTCAGTGCAACAGATGACCGATGGATAAGCTTGTGGTTTTTAAGTTTTCTCCATTCTAATCAGGACGCTGTGAATGTGAATTGCAGGGGGAACAAAGTGTGAGTTGGTTCTGCGCAAGTTTGCAAATCTGTGCGAAAAGAGTGCCACTTTGGAGAAGCGATCAGTGTTCAGTGGTTTTGCTGTGGCTTTTAGATTTGTCAAATTCATCGTTTTTGAATGTCAGCCTGCTGGCTGCGAAACAGGTAAAAGGCATGCTGCGGGCAAAATACCGCCTTGTAGACGACGGTCTTCTGCAATCTTTGGAAGCCACACGAGGAGAAGATTGGTTGCGTTCGTGGAGGATCTACGTGGGATCCGACAATCTATGGTGGGTCCGCTTGACATGAGAGAAGGAACAATGAATTTCTTTGACCAATTCCAGAGACAAAACTCCTCCGAGGCATTAGCTCGTTTATTGTGGACAGGTGGTGATTGGGTTGTAGTATTCGTGTCCTGAAACAACGGAGCTGATGCACCTTCTCAGTCCCAATGAAATTAGGCGGATTAGTTTCGTGCGGCGCATGACAAGAAAGGACTTCTCCGGACATCCAGAGGCGGTGTTCCCGTCCTGGTCTTGTTTCTCTCATTGCTCTCGTTGCGCGCAAAAGTGGAGTTCGTGAAGAAGGGGACCATGCGGAGATGTTTTGAGCAAGAAATATGACCAGGCTCAAATTGTGACATCTTTTTGTGAAAGGGTCGCCAATCCCCCATCCCCTCCCAAAAAATAGTTCTGGAACAAGACCGGGTCAAGACCACCACGCTCGAGATGCTTGGTTAAGATCGTTTCTGCATGGGCTGAAAATGTTTGGTCCAGAATCAGTTCCTTCTCCTGAGCCAGGCTGAACAAACGAAGTCGCAGAAGACGACACTCGCTAAAGACAATTAGAGACGGGTAAATCTCGTCAGTGGTTGTTCGGAGAGGAATTCACGTCGACTAACGATCTGTTTTCGCCTCAGATCAAAGCTGCTCAAAGACAATAGATCAGCGTCGGGCGCGCGTCGGATGCTTCGCACGTCCCTACGATCGCTGCGTTTGTCTCCTGTGTGCGCTCGTAGAGGTAGCTGTGCATTTTTAATGCAACCGGGGAAAGTATCGCGTTTGTTTATTGCCTCGGAAGCATCTCCGCCCCTGCTTAATACGTCTGAATGCGATGCGACTCCCTCAAATCTTTTTTGGTTGGCACAAGAACGAAAGAATCAGATTGAGCACGAAGTTGTGTTGAACAAACCAACCTGAGCTGATTCACACAGGGTGTCTTGTGGGGAAAATTCGTCCCCGAACAGGTGAATTCACGGGCGCAGCGTCGCTCTTGGAGCAGGTTCAAGGTGCTACCTTGGTGAACCAAGTGAACCCAAGAATCCCACCGACCAGTTCCATTTGTTCAACTTCGTTTCACGGGACACACTCACTTGTTGCATGGACACCGAAGCCAGAGTTACGTTGAACGGGCACGACACAGGTGGCCTTTTTCCATTTAGTTGAGGTGTGTGGGCTGTCATTGCATGGGAAGGACGCTTTCCTTCCTGTCTGCGTGCAGCCCGCAATTTGATGAGCACCGTGGTTCACATGTTCCGCTGCCCCACAGTTTATGTACTCTGCGCCTGGAACTTGCGGGAGCCAGTGTGGGAACCAGGTGACTTCCTGCACCGGACGACTTTCCCATAATCTCTTCTGTTCGGTTCCTGACCCCCTGGCGGACCCGTTATTGAATTGGAAAGGGTTCCAACCCGGTCCCGATGGGTCTGACCCTTTGGCCTTGAGGTGGGGTTGGGGAGGACTTCGGATGAGATTTTTTGAAACCAAAACTTCAGGAAATCAGGTCCAAAGGAACGCTGACCCCGATTCATCGATTCGTCTCATCTCCCAAGTTCTGCGAGCAGAGCCGGAAACGATCCGAGTCTATTTCTGCCAGACTTGCCCACGTGGAAACACACAGTGTAAACAGATACGAGGGCTGTCAATTGAATTTTGGCTCATCCACGGTCCAAACGTGACCGCGGAGACTTTATGACAGCCCTTGCACACCAATCTCAAATCTTTTTTTGTGAGTTGTTTGAGACTCCACATCAGCGCAATTTGGGGGTAGTTGTGACTTTCGCACGGTCTGCCTTCATATTGTCAACATGCGCCTGCCTCGACGAAGGAAATGGTATGTGGAAACAGGCACAAAGAAAAAAGTCTTCAGAAGCAAAGACAGTTGCATGTTTGTCAACCTTCGATCCTTCCCATCGTCAGGAGCAGTTCTCGTATGGAAGCTCACACCTGTCTGCAAAAACACATCCAAACGTGAGAATTTTCTACAGGGACTTCACCGTTAGCTTTGCTGGAAGTACAGATGGGCACCCTGCAGCAGTGTGGTCTTTCCGGGATTGACAAGGTGGCGTATTGTGTTTGGTCCATTCAACAAATCTTCACAACCTTCAGAGGATGAGTGCACTGTCGTGAAGACGTCTCATCAGAGAAGTGCTTGCCTCAATTCTCATGCACGTCGTGCTTGCGCTGTCGTGGTTCGTGTGCATCTCCTGCAAAACACAAGGCTCTGGCTGCGCCCTCCAGGGAGACGGTCCCAACGATCGTAATTGAAGCAGATTGCCCGTTTCTGTATGGCTTGTTTAATCGAGTCGGTGATCAACAGAATCCCATATGCACTATTTGCTTCTCGGAATCTCTTTTTGTTTTTCCTTCGAACACAAAACGAGTGCAACTGGAATCCAACAACAATGCAACTGTGTCAGATTCAATGACGGATTGGAGGAAAAAGATCTCGTTCGTGTTTTCACTAACAGGAAAAATTGAGCGGTTTTGAAACACCCTGATCATGCAATGTTTTGTCTCCAAAAACTTTGTGTGCGAAATAAATCTGTGTTTTTGATGTGAACAAGATGATACTGGTGCGTGTTGTGGAGGGCAGACGCTGGTGAGAAGCGTTGTTCAGAACTAACAAGACACAGTTCTCGCGTGCAGTCCTGCAGATTCTGCTGCTGTGACGCGCTTCCGTCGGCCCGTCGCTTCAGCGTGGACTCGGAGAGTTGTGCTCGTGCAAAGGGAGACGTCTCTTCATCAGCTGTGTCACAGCGCTGACTCCTGCAAGTGGCCTAAATTGACTGTAATCTAGAAAAGCCGTTTGGACATGGGTTTCCACTGTGGGATTGCCAAAGCTGTGCATCCGCGAGTCACTATCACCAGAGATGTTGCTTGTCAATGATTCGTGCCCTTCTTGACAAAAACACAGTGAATGATCTGGAGAAACGAGAGTAATTTCTCCTCAATTGATATTCATTGATGACGACATTACGATGTTGACTCCTCGTGGTGGCGGTTATTTTCTGACACATCCACCAAATAAAGGTGGATCTACAGGACTATAAAGACTCGTTTGTGAACAAGAGCACGTTGGGGGTGCCGCAGTGTCACAGGGACCAATCTGCACGACTCCACAATGGTGCGGACCACATAAGAACTGTATTAGAAAAGTACCCTGCCAGGTGATTGCGGTCGTCACGAGCTCACGCCTGGGAGACACAGAGGAGGAATTCCTGTCTGGACCAGTACGAGCTATTTTTGGTTTGCCCGAAAAGAGGTTCTGCCTCTATCGTCCAGCAGCAAATGCTAGTTGAATTGCAACGGATTTTTTCACGGCTGCACTCGTCTGATGAGAGGCAACAAGTTTCTGACTTGTCCCACTCGCCCCTCTCTCGTCCCACACACGTCCGCCCCCCCCCTCACGTTGTCGGTGGTTGAAATTCACACATCCAGGTTCACGCTCGCAGTTCGCGCAGTGGCTCGCGCACACCAGTTGATATGGCGGACCTGGCTCCACAAGTTGGTGCGGTGGATCTGACTCTTCCAGTTGGTGTGGCAGATCATTAGCACTTATGCCTTGCCAGAGAATTTTGGACATTGCGCAAAACTGGGTTCTCACGAAGTTCAACATTGGTGATTCGGACACGTTTCATGCTTGCCGTGATCAACTGGCGGTTGATCAGGTTCACCGCGGGTCCGTGTGTGGCTGTAGAACTGTAATTGCACCTCTCACGCACTTGCAACATTTTCTTGATACACAATCCACAGAATAAAAAAAGATCATTCTGAACGTGTCCGAACAGTTTTGCGTTTGAGCTTGTCCAAGCCATGTCACAGGCGGAAAAAACAACGGCGAAGGCCACGGCGGGACTCACACTCATATTCTGGACCCACACTCAAGACGTGAGTGAGCATCGACAGCGACTTCGGCCTTTGAGGACCTCAGTCACTTGTGTTTGTGCTCTTCACTTCCTTCAAGGATTCACCTGTAGTTTGTGTGGGAGATCAAAGGGACTCGGGTTCCCGTTTTATTATTGACTTTATTTCAGAATGAGCTCGTAAAAGGAGTGTCACGTTCATCTTGGCTTCATTTCCAGACGTTGTCGTGCAGCGCAGTTGAAGTGGAGTCTCTCATGCCACGGCTGATCAGCTGACGTGCAGTGAGAGGCTGCGAGGCGGATCCAATCTCACAACACAGTATCGTAACGCAGCTCGGAAGAGCCTGCTGGGGGTCGTGGTCGTCCGCGAGGGCTGAACTCAACCATTTTCAATTGTTTTTGCAGCCTTCCATTCAAATGCAAACACCCTGGCTGGTCTGACAAAGTGCAAACATTCAGAATCAGATTGTTGGACAGCTGTTGCCTGAAGCATCAGTTGATGCAGAATAAGATCTTAATCTGCAACGCCTCGACAACACTGCACTTGTCACAATGCACTTTTCATTGCACCGTTGTGAAAAAGGAACTTAATCGACGCACTATCCCACATGTCTGTGAAGAGCTGCGTGATGTGAAGTTGCCATGCTCAATGTTTCAGACGGCATTCAGTAATAAAGAGCCAGTCTTCAGGGAGATATTGCGGGCGGCATGTTATTGCAGATTACCCCATTATCAGTGTGAAAAGCGTGTTCCATTCTCGGAGGCTTTTCTTCCGTTGCCATGCGGTTTACGGATTCCTACAGGTGGAATCCTCCAGAATTAATTCTGGTTGCCGCAATCGGTTCGACCTCTTTGTGACTTGATAATGCTCATACCGCATTTCCGGTGATGGCGAACAACTGTGTGGTGCATGGCAGTCACCCGTCGTTCCACTTGTCGTTGCATGGCGTCCGCGCCAGTGGATTTTGACCTGCCATTGCTGCATGTGGCACTGTATCTGAGTGAAACATGCAGGTCGAACCCTCAAGGTCCACAAGGAAATTTTAACTGCATGTGCCCAGCCGTTTGAGTCGATCGCATTGAGGGTGCGACAGGCTTGGAGCAGTGTGCATTTTGAGCACAAGAGACGGTGCTCTTCCTGTGTCGGGCTCCACCTTCATCCATGGTCTCGCGCGGAGATCCAGCGGGAAAACAGAGTTCCTGTGTCGAGTGGCATTGGGTTGTGACTGCAGTTAGTTTGGTGAATGTTCCAATGAGGGTTGGTTCGGACTTGCAGTGTTTTGTTTGCACGCGCCGCCTGTGACACTTTCTACAAATGAAATGTTCGAAATCTGGCCAAAAATATTCAGGTCAGAATCTGGCAAAATCTTGCAAGCAAAAGAAAAAGTTACAAACATTCAGAGCGCTAACGATTGCCCCAGGAACGTTGAACTTTGCAGCTTGGAGAAGGCACAAAGGTTGCTGCTGTCCCTTGTCCCTGTATGCTTGCTTCTTGGTCCGTGGGTCTTTCGCCCCATGGCATGGATGGGCTGGCGCTTTTTTCTCCTTGACGTCCCATTTGTACCAAGTACACGTGCACGTGAAAATTGTGGATCTGGATGACACGATTTCCCTTTTGAGCCTGCAATGAGCTGTATCGAATCCACAATAAATGCAATTAAATACGCCTGAGTCAAAAGCGAATGGTAATTACTGGATCATCTATCGCTGCGTTTACAAATTGCCTGTCTCATTCTTGTGCTGCTGAAGGAAGTTACACCGAGTGCTGCGCTTCAGTGCGAAAAAACCTGGATCAGTCCACATGAAATTGCCGACATTTTCTTTCACACCTTTCTGGTTGAGAAAGCTCGCAGAGCACTTCGCCCAGAGCACACAAAAAGAAAACCACGAAGGAACCAAGAGGTTCGTGTCTTTCTGCGTACTTCTGACTGGGCAGCTCACCCAATTAGGTTTTCCACACATGTGCTTGAACACTGCACTTGTGAACAATTCTGCGGTTGAATGCGCGTTCAAAAAAGGATATAGATCGGAAAGGAACAAGTGCTGTCTGTTACGTGACAGATGAGGTGGAAGAATCAATTCTGTGTTTTTGTGCTGTGAAATTGATATCAGTTCAGGCTTCGCCTGTTGCAAGATTACTCACGTCCCCCCCCCCAACAAAGTTCTGCGACTCTCAAGTCTGTTTTCACCGTTGTGGGGGTCTATCGTGCAGGTGAATATTGTTTCAGCTTCGTTTCCATACCTTCGACACAAAATGTTTCCGTTGTTGCGTGAACTCGTTTCGTCCGTGAAGCTGGAAGACAGATTGTTGGCTTCGCTTGGTTATCGACTTCGAACCTGTTGTTTTGGTGCAGCGAAATCTTTGAAGAGGGTGTGTTTACAACACTTGGAATTCGATCATTCTTGAGAAACATCAGATGGCGGGAAGTAATTGAGGTTGTTTTCAGGAAATTACTGCAGACACCCTTCTGATGCACAAAATGTACCTTTTTTCTCTAAAATTGAGCATAAAAGAAAGGGGTGTCACGAGAACATTTAATTTGGACTTTGCCCCCCCCCCCCAAAAAAAAACAACAGGAAAATGTTGGGTGCGTCTTGCACGTGGTTGCAACGTACGTATCCCAGGGTGAATACGCTGCTTTGTTCCTTTGCAGAGTCGTCGTCGGTTGAAGATGAAGAAAGACGCGCGGTCTGCATCACTGCTCCGCTCCCGAGACTTCGCGCTCCTCGTGTTCGCGTGCATCCTGCTTCCCGACATCTGTCTCCCTGACCAGGCGCCCGAGTGAGTAGTTCTTTATTTCTTGGTGGCGCATTTGGTATGTACGGATGAGGTGTGTCAAGTCCAGTTCCCCTATTCCCTTCGCGACCACCCGTGCTCGATTCCTATAGATTCCTGCAGACCGATTGCTCATTGATATCGTCCTGCCCGGAGCCTCCCTGTCGCCTACAACTTTGGTAGTATCACAGACAGACATGATATTGCGTTGTAGTCTGCAAATCTTGAACCAAAACGTCTATCTTCTCAATGACAATTTATTAATTCCCATTGTGCGTCGACAGCACAAAGTTTCTGGACCTTGGCACTTGAAATGCCACTCGCTTGCACAGAGACGATAGAACGATCGCAAAAAGTGGTTGTGGAATCACTGCGACTTTATTGGGGTGAGCTGAAAACGATAGTGTTTAGGAAGGAGTCGGGAACATGACATGCACCTTTTGGAAATGTTCAGCCAGCACTTTTGGCTGAAGAGCGGGGTGTCACTGATTCGCTCCATCGCTTGTCTCTCTTCCCGATCGTCTCCACAGCAAGAGACGTTCCAACAACGCAACCGCTGTCACCCTCTTGGGAGGCCATCAACATCTGGCCGAAGAAAAATTTTCAGAGCACTGAGATTGCTGAGGACACGCAAAAAACAGCACAGCCGCCGCGCGGGGTGAATCCTAATTTGGAAATGATTCTCCTCGAGGAACATCACAAATCCATTTGCGGTTCCCGCTATACGTAATCACTCGGTACACAACATCCCCATGTGACAGGGCAGAGGTAAAATATGGACGTTCATGCGAGCCAGATTTTTTGCCCAGATTTTTCACTGCAGGAGCCGCGGTTTCAAACTGAAGGGTGAAGCTGGCGAAATACAGGTGGTTGTTGTACCGGTATTTGAGGAGAGATTTCTGCACAACAGTGTCGTCTAGTGTTCAAAACCTGCATGCCAGCTTCGGTGGCATCGCTTTCTCTCTAAATCTTCCTCAAGCCTGTCAAATCCCAACGGTCGCCTGTCTCCTGAAATCATAACGAAGAGCTGTGGGACTACTCTATCCTGTAAGTGGTGCAGAGGTCCCTTCAGCTACATCAGTGACACAACCCGAACTGGCCTGGGTGAGAGAGTGTTCATCACACATGGATGACTCGCTCTGTGTGTCTCGGTCTGAACGTGGATTGATTTTCACTCTGCAGGCGGACGTGGGACTACATCGTGGTGGGGGCGGGCCCGGCGGGCCTGCAGCTCGGACACCTGCTGCAGGAGGCCGGACGCGACTACATCATCCTGGAGCGCGCCTCCATGCCAGGTCAGTCACCCGACGCCCACGTTCACAAACCTGTTGAAATTCTTCATTTGTCGAATCAGTGGCTCCCGGAATGAATTCCCGTCCAATGGTTCGGACCTCGTGTTCGTGAGAAGCACCACCGCACCGAGACTTCAGTCGGTTGCGCGGAAACAGAGAGTCCCCGTGTAGCTTTGTTTTCTCCTGTGCGGGTCCTTTGAGAAGGAAGCAGACGCGATTTGAACGCTTCGCCGATCATGAACTTCTCCGCCGTGCGCAGATTTGCGTTGGCTTTCTCTTCAATGGTCAATATTTTTGTCCAAAAATCCCATTGCTAAAACAAAAAAATCTGATTAGATGTCTACAGCAGTCTCCGTTTTTGCGAAAGCAGCGAAAAAAATGCATGTGGTCGTAATTTTTCGCTTGTTTGCACCTCAGCAGACAGCCTTCAAAAATATTGTCGGTCAGAAGTCTGAGCTGACAAGTGTCGGATTGAGCAGTTTATCGAATTTTGCATTCGTCGGATCACGCAGACTCGGTGGGGGAAAATCAAAACAGACATGGCTTGTGTGGGCGTCAGTAGAGGCACGAAAATCACTGCCAACAGAAGAAATTTTTCTGTCGGCAGCAGGAGACCGAGACAATCTTATTCCATTTAAAATGAAACATTAGACCAAATTGTCTTGTCCCACAGAAATGAAAGATGCTTTCATGTCGGCAAAGAGCATGATGGAGAATGTGAGTCGTGCCATGACGGGAGATAGATCCATCAGGGGCTTTTGTGGAGTTGGTTTGTGAGAGTGTCGGCTGGAAAAAAACTGAAGGCTTCTTGGGCTGTGTTTTCTAAATACAATGTAGCTCCGTAGAATCGCAAAGTTTTGCTTCGCTAAACCGCTGGATGTCGGCGGTAAGGTTTACCGGTAGGTCTGTTGCTCCTGTTGCAAGACAATCCAGTGGGATGAATGCACTCCGCGTCATGCCAGCACATCACGCACACACGTTTGAGATGAACTCAACTCATTGTTCAATCTGGAACAGGGAGTTTCTACACCAAGTACCCTCGCCATGGGAAACTCATCAGCATCAACAAACGGTTCACGGGCAAAACGAACAAGGAGTTCAACATGCGTCACGACTGGAACTCACTGCTCAGCAACGACGAATCTCTGCTGCTCAAGCACTATTCGCAGGAATTCTTCCCACCCAAATCTGCACTACTTGAGTACCTGGCTGATTACCAGAAAAAGTGAGTACAGATGTGCCGGTGTTGCTTGGAAGCCGCTGAAAATTAACTGTGACACGACTGCAATTGAAATGTTCTCTTTTTGGAGTCGAGAAAGTGTCGAAAAAATATCGCCTTTTGCCCTTTGGAAGCAAAGAATCTTTGCCAACGTTTCATCGCAATGTGCGTGGTGGGTTTGAATCTATTTGCACTCGCGGTTGCGGAATTTTTTCCAAATGTTTGTTTCCACCACAAAGAGAAGGCTTCCCTCGCACCTGGAGCTGCACGAAAAGACCTGCAGAGAACTCCTGGGCTCAAAGTGCGTCTGAGCAAAGTGCGCCAATTTTCAAAATTGCTGAAAGACTTCATTTCAAAGTTCAGAAGTTCCTCCCACTCTGTACTCCTGCTGCGATTGCTTTCAAATTTTGTCTTCAAAAAGCGAAAACCTTGGAGTCTCCACGGGAAGTCACTGCAATCCAGTTCACCTTCTCAATTTTGGCACTTTCTCTGCCTTTCATCAGTATGAAATTGAATTGCTTCCGAAAAATGGGTCAACTTTGACTGTGATTCTCACAGGGGATCGTTTTCCTTCCCTCTGCAACTTTTTCGTTGGAGGGCAACTCAGGTGGAGTCAGAGTCAACTTCTGCTTCAAATGTTGCAGGTTGAATATCCGAGTCCAGTACAACACAGAGGTGAGCGGGATCCAGAAGCTGCAGAACGAGACGTTCCAACACAAATTCTTCTTCCAGATGCACGACCAGCACGGCCACGTCTACAAGTGCAGGTGAGAAGCTCGTTCGTGTGACGCGCCAATTGACAACAATGCTCTAAGCTCAGATGTCTGTCTGGTCCGCATGCCAGGGTTCAGAATGTGCGGAAATCGTTTGTGTGCGTTTAGTTCTGCCGCTTGCAACAAAGACTGCCGTATTCACCCGTGTGTAAGTTGCACCCAAGTTTTAGACGCATCAATTTTGCCTTGGTTTTCTGGTATCAGGTTGTATTGAAATAATAGTATGTTCATGCCCTGTGTCAGATACACCCCAACTTTTGGTGTTCAAAAAGGGGCAAAAAGTGCGTCTTATACACGGGTGGACACGGTAAACATCATCCACCCTGATCCTGGTCCTGATCATGATTGTGTCCTCCAATGGTGCCTCGTTCCATTTGTACGAAGGGGTTCTGTTGACTTTCGGTTGGAAAATGGTGATGGCAGGGCGAAGCTCTTCCTCTTTTTGAATGGACAATCTCCTCCTGTCTCATGTGGAGATCGATCAGCCAAGGTCGTTTTTGGATCGGTCAGGGACATTGGATATCACAAGCGAAAGATAGTCAGCCAGTCCCTGTTCTGCCTTCACTGCGTTCAGCTTACCCTTGGCAGTGCTTTCAGAAAGTGTGACTGAGCACTGCTTGTTGGGAGTCAGGCAGATTGGAAGCAGTGAATGTAGCGTTTGTTTCAAAACATATCGTATGTCAAACGCGATCGATAGATGCGTTCTCTTCTGTCCCATTTCTCATGTCTGCCCAGCGTTATTTTTCCCCATCAGGAGCCGAATCATGAAATCTGGGAAGATTGTTCCTGAAAACGTTCCATTCGTCATCTGTCGGTGAAAAAAGTGCAAGTTCATGTGCTGACTCTGACGACTTGTTGTTCGCGTATCGAGATGTTTTTCTCGATGAAAGAGAAATGTTTTGCAACAGTTGCCCGAGTCCAGTACAAAAACAACTGAACCTAAAAGGAGTGGCGCATAAAGCTCGGCTGAAACTTCGCTCCCATCACGTTTTTGGACATTGATGTCGCGGCTCCCATTGTGAGACATTTGTTGCGCAAAAATAATTGGCCTGAGCAGAAGGTCAGAACCAAGTGCATCCGTTTCCTGCCCAGACGCAGTTCCCAGGAGAAATACGTTCCTGTTCAAGAGCAGGGACCAAATAGGAGCAGGAAATCCAGTTTCAGATCCATTTTTCAAAGTCGTGTGAGTTTTGTGGCCCAACAGAGACGGAATCTTTTCCATCTGACTGAATCATATTGATATCTTTCCATCTGAATTTGTGGCCAGTGTGTTCCTTGTCTTTCATTGTGAACACGACAGGCACACTGTAAGTATTTCAGATTTCGGATCAAGTTGGAATTTTTTTTCTGTGTCTGACAGTCTTCTTTGAGCTCCTATGAGATACGGTGCTGTTCGGCAAAAGACTCGGCTTTAACGATGGTGCGCTGTGGGAGAATGGCGACTTTGTCTCAGCACAAGTTTGTGTGAGTAATGCCACACAAGGGAACACTTTGACTACGTTTATGAAGCTGGTTGTTGCCTTTGATGTCAAATTAGCATCAGTAATGGGACGGATTTGCTGAGGCGGTGCTGCCTTGGGACGCTTTTCCAGAATAGGAGTCTCTTTTGGAGTTCAAATTGGTCTCAAAGTTTCAGTTACCATAGAGACGCGCGTCCCTGCTGAATTGCACGGATCTCTTCACGAAAATCGTGTCACCGCCAACAGCGTTGAACTGTCTTTGAATGTCAAACGGATGCAGGTGTCACAAGTGTATTGTGCTCCCCAAGCAGAAACGACCTCACCTGCTTCGATAAATCGAAGTCGAATGAAAGATTAAGTTTTATCTCCACACAAGCAATCCACTTCAAGAACCGGTACGTCTCAAAGAGTGGCAACATGTCCATCCGTCTTTCGCGTCAGATCTGCTTCATCTGAGACAGTTGCGGATTTGACAGCTGCACCAATGGGCGAAAGGCGTCACAGTTGAGTCACAAGGGCTCAGACCAAAGATGCATTGCATTCAGCGGCTTGCAAGGGTCGACTCAGACCTCAGGCAGCTGTGGTCTTGACCACAGGTTATGGGTAGAAAGGTCTGATTCCATGATTGCAAGTTTATCGCGGTCTTCACTTTGGCCGTGCGTTTGTCGTCCACATGGAATTTTCACAGGGGTTCCAGTTTCATGGGGAGCAGTTTTACTCATTGTCTGTGTGTCGCTTGCTGCTCCAAAATGAAATCAAAATATGAATTTTGATTTCCTCATCTGTTTGCAGATTTGCAAAGCAAGAGACGCCTTTGCTGACTGTGTTGTGGCTGTGGGTTTGTAAATTGGCAAACACAACGTGGAAATTAGGAATAGATTGATATTGATTTCACACCAAACCTGATTCAGTCGTTCTTCCCACGGCAGGAATCTGAAACTTCGTTGCGCACAGTTGACAGAAAGCGAAACTTTGGAAGGGCCTTTTCATCACAGACTCGCGAAGCATTTTCACACTGCACCGGTTTCCGTGTTTGATTTGTTGGCTTCATTCAGATACTGCCTCAGTAGAAGTGTACACAGTCCCATCTATGTGTCGATGACTGAAACAACTCGGCAAGGTTGCAGTTCACAGTTCAATTTACTGTAAAGGTGACACATCTGCGACACCAGACACGGAGCAGTCGTACTGCATCAAGGCGCCGTGGACGTTTCATTTTGTCAATTTTCTGTGTTTCTGTTTGCAGGACGCTTGTGATCGCGACGGGGATGTGGGTGCCGAACGTGCCGTCGTTTCCCGGGGTGAACTACACGGAGCGGTACGAGAGCATCTCGACCAACCCGCGCGACTACGAGGGCCAGTCCGTCCTCATCATAGGTGAGTCCCCTTCCACTGCTTCGTGGCTCTCACAGACTAGATCAGATTTCATTGAAATATTGGTTGCAGTGTTGAGTATTTTGTAAGTGCAGGACTCTGCAATTCTGCATCCGGTTTTGAGATTCTCAACCCCACGAGCTTGTGTTCCCGTCTGCGCTGCTGAACGATGAGAGCTGTAGATGGCTCACAGTTACGATTTTCTATAATGGGAGGGAAGGGATGAGTTCCAACAAGTCTGGACGGCTGTCTTGCTTTTGAGAGGCTTCAGCTGAGTTTGATTTTCAGCGAGTTTGATTTTCAAATGCGTGCAGACGAAACCTTATCCGTGTCCACGATGTGATTCCACCGGCAGAGAGCAGAGTGAACCTCAAGTGACTCAAACCCTGGGAGTGCTTCTTGTAGACAGCTGTGAGTGGTGCGTGAATGTGAGGACTTTTCTCCTTTTTTTGTCCAACTGGGCCGCAGCAGCTTTTCCCTGACTGGCAGTGGTTTGATGTGCATTGTGCTTTGGATGGTTCTGTCAGAAGAATTTTGCGCAAAAATCACTCATCGGCATCTGTAAATCTTGGCCCAAAAAAAAATCTCCTTTCTTCACGGAATGATTGCGAACCTCATGCAGTCGGAATGGGTGTGTTTCTTCGCTTCGCAGTTGGGAATTCAATTTCCACGCCAGAAATAGCTGTTGGTTCGTCACTGCCGTGGCAAATTAGCTCATTGCCTCGGATCACTCCATTTGCTTGTTATTTAATTAACTCTGTCTTGTTCGATAGAGGGTGATAATTCAAGCCACCATTTGGATGAAAACGCAATTTGCGACAAACAAATGAGTGTGGAGGTGCTGCAAAAGGCTCGAAATGCAGCTTTTCAGGGCAGGTGAGTCGAGGTCCTGCGGGCTGTGGAGGCGCAAAGTTACCGGTTCGTTTGCGAGTTGAATGACAATTTTGCTTGCCCAGCGTAACTCAATTTCTACTTTCGTTTTCAGCGTCAGTTTGAAGGTTTTTTTGCGCTTACCAAAACTGCGCAAGTTTACAATCCAGATCTCGACCACCTGTTGTCATCCCAGCCGTGAGAATTCTTCAAGAATCCGCCTTCCCACTCCTCCAAGATTTCTTTGGGAAACTTAATTTACAGCGACGGCAAACAGATTACACAGTGGAGCTTTAATTCGCTCTCGTTATGAAGGTGGCTTCAACGAGGTTCCTGGCCGAATGCGTCGTTCACAGCAGATTGTTCTGTTCCCACAGCTTGATGCAGATATGCAGCAGAAAGTTCTTGTTCCTACAAAGAAAAAAGGACCTTTGAAAACAAATGAGTTCCTTGAGAACACCAGATTTCGTCGTCGAAAGTTGTGAATTTGGTTCTGACAAATGTCTACTTGTTGACTGAGGAGCCATATTTTTCAGGTGAAACAAGAGAAAAAGTTGTTCTCAGTGGTCAACACAGAAAGAAAAGGAACGAAAGACTGATTCGGAAATATCTGAATCTGACAGAAGTTCCTGTTGAACCATTTCAAGAACTCCCCACAATGACCGCCAAACTGTAAAAAGAAGGAAGGAAGGAAGCACCAAACCTCAGGAACTGAAGAGCAGCAGCTAAATGAAGACGTCCCTGGCTATTCACTGTCATCGCCTCGAGAGTAGAAGTTTGTGTTCTTTGTGCAGGTAGCATGCCAAGGAATCACAATGGGATTAATCTATCACTTTGCGGACATCTATTCTTCCCCGCGTCACCGCGGGACACAGGGAAAGACACGTTTTCAGCCCTTTGAGGCAAACGGCCCATTCTTCCTGAACTCATTCATCATGAAGCCCGAGGAGCAGAGCCGAAGCATCAAAGCGAAGCCTTTTTTGTGCGAAGTCCCTTTAGGGAAGAGCACTTAGTGGTAGTGCCAAAAAATTTTTTTGGTATATATGCCAACTCGGCAAAGATGTCCCCCTTTGTCCTGTCCCGTGTCCCGTACATTACCCCCCCTGTATAGGGGTCAATTGGTGGCTATTGGTGCTGGGCTGGGACAATTGGTCCACATGGTCCATCAATGTATACAAGCATATATATATGGCATCTCAGGCAAGAT
>JAAUXT010028647.1_pt1 | contig 22394 bp, 22 predicted proteins | sample 7278171 | NCBI WGS metagenome assembly JAAUXT01 (sample SAMN14350112, study PRJNA611818) | marine sediment metagenome | isolation source: surface marine sediment (1.8m) | place: French Polynesia: Moorea | collected 2018-08 | reverse complement strand
TGATGCATTGACGCTAGCATCAGAACTTGGACAGAAGTACGCCACTCAAAATTATCCTAGTCAAGGCACCCCAATTTGCAAGTTGCACGGCCCTAGCATAAAACCTCGCACAGGGGCAAAAAAAAAATTATCAGGCCTGACAAAATGGATTTCATTCTGTTCTTTTGTGTCGAGGTTTGGGATGTGAGAGAAACTGTTCCTGGTGCTTGCGTCGCGTTGCTACGTGCGTCTCGTTGCTACGTGGGTCACGTTGCTACGTTTGTCGCGTCTCTACGTGCATCTGGTTGCCAGGTTGCACTGCCACGTGGATTCCAACACTCAAAAACAAAATTTCATTTTCAAGCAAATTCTGATGCAAAATGACTAATCCCTCGTGCACCTGAAGGAAAAAAAACCATGAAATATTTTTGACTGAAATCACGACTTTTTGTGCTGCATGGACTTCAAGACAAAAACTCTGAGAGTGTTTTCTTTGGGCGCAGCGCCTTTTGTTGCGGCGGACTCCTAATAGACGGATGCACGATATGACCGACTGCAAATTGCATTTGCATGTAACGACCGTGTGACAGGGGTGCAATAATTTGCCAAAAGTCACATTCATTTGGTTGTTGCTTTTGTCCGCATCGTGCCGTCTGTCTTTTTGAGTCCCTTGACGTCTTCACAGGCCTGGCCGTGTTTTGTGTGTTTTTCTTTTCCAAAGCTTTTTGAGGCGGATCCATATGATTGTGGTGCTGATCCTGTGGGTTGAGGTTTGATCTACAGAAGAAGAGGACAACCACACAAGAAACCTAAACTATAGACTCACATACCTGGTCCAACCTGACCAACCATGAACAGCCAAAAATACCCACCCACTCACCCAAAACACCTGATCACCCACTCATCCAACCAACCAACTAACCAACCAACTAACCAACCACTCACACAATCAAAAAATGAACCAACCCGACCCTCCACCAAGAGACCCACTCAACCAGCTGTAGTCCACACGCAACGACGCGCGAGTGCTGATCCGTTTGAGGGACTTGAAACCTGGCTGTCCCTGCTTTCGTGTCCAGGTGTTCAGTTCAAACAAAGGGCTGCTCATTGACGTGAGCAGAAATAGACGACACACACACACACACAGACACACACACACACACACACACACACACACACACACACAGAGCGCAGGAAGCTTGCGCAGATAGATCCACGTTTGGAGTAACGGGGAGACTGGCATCTCCACTCCACACAGTACACCACACAAAGAAAAAACATGCACAATAGTCTTTCATATTTGTCAAAACATCAACATCACCATCATCTTCCCTCGGCCCCAAACAGACACAGGAGGCGAGAGAGATACACAGTTACCCGAGCATGTCCAGGGACCCGGGCCCAGTCCATACAGACTTGATGAATTTTAATGAGCCGCACATTTCTCCCATACACGATCGTAATGGACTTTCTCTTCCTCTGAAAGTCAGCGCAGCGCAGCACCCATTAGCCTGTGCGGAATGACTGACTAAGGACGCGTTCACACTGGGGTGCGTCATGCGCTGCTTCCCCACTCAAGTCAAGCTTGGGTCACATTGGATGCGTCACGTGTTGCGTTCCTGCTCAAGTCAGGCCAAGTTCACACTGGGTGTGTCGTGCGTTGCGGTGTGCTTTACGTCCTTGGTCAAGTCAGGAAGGGTTCACACTCGACGTGGTGTGCGCTGTGTCTCTCCATCGCACTGGACGCTTTGGACGTTGCGTCCCTGTACTGGCCAGATTTGCATGGTTCCCGCCAAGTGCGCCGCACCCCCTGCACAGATCAGACTGGGTTCACACTGAATGTGTTGTGCGGTACATCCCACACAGGATGCGTCGTGCTTTGCATGCCTCACTGGGTGAAGGATACTGCGTCCCAAAGGGGACGCCTGTGGTGTGAGTGAGGCGTTGGGCACGAGCAGCCATTAGTGTTTGCCGCATCATGTCCGTTGCTTTGTGAAACATTTGTCAATCAAACTGAGAGGGTAGAGAGAAGCTGGGAAGGACACCAGAGCCAACACAGCGCAAAGATTGAATTCTTTCAAATTTAGTTATTCACAACTTTTCAGTCCTCCACTTCACAGTGAGCCTGCACTGAATGTCCGTGAGGGTGTCAAAAAGGTGCGACACGAGTCACTCCTGACGCCGGAACTTTTGGGATCATGGGGTAGTGGGTACCTCTGGCGGGTGCATAGGGGGGTGGGTCTGAGCCCACTCCTGACCCCCGAGAAACGAACGTTGTCCCCGTTCTTTGCCCCACTGTAACATTTTCAAGACAAAAGTCTGGACAAAATCTGGATTCACATTGGGGTGGAGTGGGTGGTGTGAGGGTGGGGTGGGGTGGGGTGGGGTGGGGTGGGGTGGGGTGGGGTGGGGTGGAGGGGTCGTCGGGTGGCCGGGCCCATCCGTCCCCTTCAGGTTTGTGACATCTGCGACTGACTTTGCAGCCTTTCTGACGCTTATGTCTTGCCAAATCATTTGGCACAATACGTGACGCATGCTGCATGAACAGGCCGAAACCACACCCAAAACTGAACACGAAAGCAAATTACTTTTGAGTGCAACTGGCTGTTCAAAGAAATTTGTAAGAAAAGTGTTTCCGATTTCTCGCTCGAAAGGGTCATGTTTTGGCAACTGGGGGAAAAGATTGATGTGTCAATGGGAGGAAATATGGGCCTCATAATTCCACATTTTATCCACAAATATCGCTGCTTCTGTATGGAGATGGAGGCTGCAGTAGTCTCGGAGAAACCCTGAAGTGGCGAGTAACTCTCTCGGAAAAACTGCTGCATTGAGATTGCCCTGGTATGTTCCTCTTTCTTGTGGAGGAAGTGGGCACGCCCTGTCATGAGGTTCAGTTTGAATGAGGTCAAGTTTGCACGGAAGTACAATTTCCGTTTGAAACATGCGCCTTCTGACGATTGTATGGATCCCAACTTTTGAAAATTTGACGCGGAAAATGAAAAATGTTTGGCACCTGGCAGTGCACGACCAAGGTTACCATGGTCACCCAGGACCGTTGCGTCACCTTGACAACCACACTGCGTCCAACCCGTAGTGCAAGGAACTTTGCTCACACCACGTTCGCACTGGACGCGTCACTCGTTGCTGCGTCCCTGCAATCAATCAATCCAATTGACTTGTGCACTGCACTGAGGCAACGCGAATAGACGTGTGAATCGGGCCTCAGGCCCCATATTCCAACTGTGAAGCTGAGGGACTCATTCTTCCGCAGTTCTCACAGCAGGCGCGAGGAAACTGCGCGAGGCACGATGGGTAATACGTATGCAGATCATACCCGAACTAATTTCATTTCATGTCCGACAAATGTAATAATAAAAAGAAGTGGGGCGGTGTTATGTGGAAGATAACATCCTTACAGGGGCAACCGAAGCCTTCTGAAGGATGTTACTGCTGTAGCAGGGAGATTGCATTGCAGCCGCAATTTTGAAAAGTAGATATGGTTTCAAATGGAAGGGGATTGCGACTTGAATTATGCATCGGGGCATCGTGGAGTGTCCCCATCCCCTCATCCCTGCCCCCGTCCCCCCACCCCCCGATGAAAACTGACCAGACACATTCATGGAGGAAATGACACGTAAATTCAGTGGTCAAAATGAGTTGGCGTGAAATCTTGTTGTGTGTGTCTGCACTGGTATTCTGCCCATGTTTGGAATACATGCCATGGTACTTTTCTTCAGGCGATTGAACGGAATACTCGCACAAGAATTTAAATTTTGCACTGAAATGATTTCAGTGGCCTCTGTGACTTTCTCGCCTGTGTATGGGAAGAACTGCTTTGACCCAAAGCGGAACATGATAAAATCCTTGCTGGTTGCAGAACCACACTTCCCCACGGGTGCTTACAAGTGAATCCATGACTGCAGAATACCATAACACCAGGACCTGTGGTCTTCTGTGAAGAAAACTACGTGAAAATTGGGCCCAATGACACGACACCACAATACAGGATACACCACATATTTTGGAATGTTTATTGAGTGGCTCCTATGCCAACCAGAGGCACAATCAGCTGTGCGTGTGTGCGTGCGTGTGTACGCACGTCTGCGTGTGTGTACGAGGTTTGCTTTTTATATTTCCTTCTTTTTGCGATGGAGCGCGAGTTTTGATCGGGATTGCGATGGATCCAAATGAGAAATGACCTGCATTTGCACATTTTATTTGTGCCAGAAGTGCACAGTGACATGTGCACAAACAACTGGATTTGAGTAACTTTTGTGAGTCATTGTGAGATGCATCGGCGATGGCCATTGTGCAACCTCTGAACGCAGACAACAAGTGGTTAAACTTCCAAAAAAAAGTTTCTTTCCTTTGCGCAACATGAAAAATGTTTTGTCTCAGTCCTCAGTGTTCAATCCTGGGCATGAGCCCTTACCCTCAAAGTAGCCCCCTTGGGCATTGACGCACAGTTCGTACTGATGTGCCAAGTTGTTGAAACACTTGGTGAACTCAGCAGTTGGGATGTTTCTCAGTTCACGCCTGACCGCAGTTTCAAGGTCTTTCAGACTCTGAAACCTGTGTCCTTTCAGGTTGTGCTTCATCCTGGGAAATGCCCAAAAGTCACACGGTGACAAATCTGGAGAATAGGCCAGGTGATCCCACACTTTCTGCTCCACTGATTCCAAGAAATTGACTGTGTCATCTGAGGTGTGTGGTGAGGCGTTGTCGTGCAGTAACCAGTAATCCCAGGTTTGCCAGATGAGTGGGCATTTCTGCCTCATTGCCTCCCTCATCCTTCTCAGCGACTCCACATAAGTCTCACTGTCAATTGTCCCTTCAATGAAGTCTGCAAGGATGACTCCTGCAGCATCAAAGTACAGAATCAGAAGCATCTTCTTGGTGGAGCGACTGCGCAGGGGTTTGGCAGGGCATGGCTCATCCTTTGTGAGCCATTGCATATCTGACTGCTTAGATCTTGGGTCGTAGGCATAACACCAAGTTTCATCAGCAGCTACAATTTTGGTGAGAACAGTTCTGTCAGATGAAATTGTCTGCAAGTGATCCTGGGTTGTACTCAGTCTGTTGTTCCTTTGCCACTGGGTGAGTCGATGTGGCACAAAAGCAGGTGAGATTTTGTTCATTTCAAGTCTTTGCGGATGACTTTGAAGACACTGGAGGCGGACATCTGGCATCTGGAGGTAAGCTGGCACAACATGGATCTTCTGTCCTCTTGTAGGGCATGGTCAACTCGGGCAACACCTTCTGCTGTTCGTTGAGAAAGGAAAGGAGTCTCCCAGGACGTTTCTTGTCAGCCGTGGATCTGTCCAGATTGTTCTTGAACACATTGGCCCAGTGACGAACTTGGGTCAAAGAAAGGGTGTGGTCACCCCACACAGCAACCAGCCCATTGTAGATTCGCTTCACCTTGAAACCCCAGGAAATGCAGGCTTTAATAGTCGCACGTTGTTCTCTTCTGCATTCCAAACTGGAAATGCAGACCATGAAAACAAACCTCAAAAACAGCTTCGAGGATGCCATCGCCGAGGCTCCAAAACTAACACCAGTTTCTTGCCTCTGACCAGGTCAGGGATTGACCTTGACCCTTCATTTGGGATCCAAATATAGGTCAGACAGGTGCCTTCATTTTGGGTTCATCAGTACTTGATAGAATGTGCAGAAGATCCCCGCAAAGCAAAAAGAAGGAAATATAAAAAGCAAACCTCGTATTCAGCTGGATAAGGTCGAGCTGCTTGGTTGATTTCCTTGTGTTTTGAAATTTCTGAAAAGGTGCAATGCGAGTTTGACGCTGAAGCCCTGCACCGCAGGCGTGGCATTGTAGCCACAGCTCTGAACTGCAAGGATGTTGATGTAGCTGCTGGTTCATTCAGGTCCACACTTACAGGGACGGACTGCGTCAAAGCCACAGGTCTAAACTGCAAGGACGGCGTCAAAATCATAGGTCCACACTGCAAGGACGGCGTTTTGCCACAGCTCGGCACGGCAAGGACTGTGTTACAGTCAAAGTTCCACACTGATGCAGCTGTTTTCAAACTGCAGTCAGTCAGTTACCAGGTGCACCGAGGACCTGCTTTACAATCTGGAGTCATTGTGACCCACTCAACCCCAATCTGCGCACACTGATGGGGGTGGTTCCGCCGCGCAATCTCATTACCCTGCGCGTGCGCAGGGCCCACGTGGTAGGGGGGGGTTCCGGCGCGCAATTTGATTACCTTGCGCGCGCGCAGGAGGGGTGGTTCCCACGCGCAGTCTCATTACCCTGCGCGCGCGCGCCGGTGACAATTGACCCACTCATCACCTCGTGTTCCCACTCGAGCCAAGGCTGCCGTATTCACCCCAATGTAAAACGCACCTGTGTTTTGAAACGCTTCCACACCCTCACCCCCAGAAGCTCCGACTCGATTTTCATGCAACTTCCCCAAGCCCACGAAAGCGGAACCATGAAAAAGACACACCCCTTTTGATGCAGCTCACGGGACAAAAAGTGCGTCAAACACGGAGTACGTTCAGCAGACATGTTTTCGGTGTTGCTGTCAAAGTTCTGATGTTGCACTGCGCGCATCTGAATTCTTTTGGGTCCATGCAAAGATATGCTTTGCTTCGAAACGACGAATTCAGTTCACGCACGAACAAGGGACTGTCGGGGCATTTCAGAGGAGCCAGGGTTGGACGCTCCTGCGTGAAAGAAAGCACTGGTAGACTTTGCAGAACCTCAGAGAGTTTTCCACTGTTTCCTTATCTGTGCTCACGGTTCGCCGAACACGGGTCCTGTTGTTCTGAGAATGTTCTTCTCGTTCGCATCTCACCCACCGCCCTTCAAAAGTTTTTTTTCAAGGGGGGGGGACCAATTTCATTTGACGCTTTCTGTGTCCTGACTGCACAATCGACAACACCACCGCAGTGCTCGGACTTCGCCACACGCAAGGAGGTTCGTTTTCTTCGACACACTCAGAACTACATGTACCTTCAGATGGATTGTTTGTTCTTGTCAGAGGTCTGAACCCTGAGGGCCTCTTCAGGATTGCCCCACGAATTTTTTTCAACACAGCCTCCTTTTCTTGCGCTGCATACGGAAAGGGTGTCATTTTCGCACGCTGCTCAAGTTGTGCACCCCAAGGCTCCGACCCCCTCACAAGATCAAGTACCTTGCCTGCAAATATATAGGGAAAGAGCGCCGCCTCCCTCCCTGCACTTCTGTAGTCCGCACAGGAGCCGAGTTACAAGCACCAATGATGGGCTGTGCGGCCTTCCCCTTTTACCCAACACATCCTAATATGTTTAATCACAGGGAAAAATAGCGCGCCACTTGCGAGATTACAGGAGGCATACGTTTTCCCGCAATTGATGAAGAAAAACGTGATTACGGATTGGGCGAGCTACGGATTGACGGGCGGTGGGGGGGGGGAGGAATGGATTTAATTTTCCTTCCGGTAATTGGGGTTTTACATGATTAAAACGCTCCTAATTACTCGCTCTTGATTACTCAAAGAAAACGTTGCCACGGAAATGGACAATTGCGAGTTTGTGCGCGCAGAAGTTTTCCCCATGGGAACCTGCAAAGTCTGCTCTCCCTGAAACTGAAAATTCTAACGCTGGGTTGGAGGACACAAATATGCTAAATTGCCCAAAAGAAAGAGTCTGTTTGGGACAAAGTGCAAGAGCGTGTGCGTCCTCCCTCCCCTGGTTTTCAATCCACCCACCCCTCCCATTTTCTGCGACTTAATTTGATCGCAACTTAATGCTGCGAATTGTCCATCTAATTGCTTTATCTACATATAAACTATCCCAAACAAATCGAATTACTCGCGGAATTCAATGAAGTTCTCCCCCAAACAGGATTGCTCGGTTTGTTCCTGAACCGAACTGAAGAAAGAAAACCCTTCCTCGAGCTGCTTCTGCGAGTTTTTTCCGAACAGAACAAATCGTCTCTTTTTCTGTTTCGCAAACGCCCGTTTCACACTGGATGGCCCGTGCGTGCGTGCGTGTTGTCACACGCACACATCAAAGCAAGCTCTGTTGCAAACAACAAACTCCCATTGCGTTTCCACAGAAACACAACGCGTGGCGCATTCAGTGTGAAACCATCTCTGAGTCTGTTTTTAAACTCTTTCTTCTTCCTCCTCCCATTTGGGTAAAAGCTGAAGCCAAAGGAGGACGACAGGGCAGAACTACAGGACGCGAAACTCGCTTCCAACTGAACTAACTCGCCTCGTAATGGAATAAACTCTCAGGGAAATGAGAGCAGGAATAGGATGAAATAATTTTGCCTTAATCTCCTTGGATGATCATTCGGTGGAGGACGGACGGACGGACGGGGTGCACTCTGAGTGCGCGGGATCGCGAACGCGCGTTTTTCAGGGCTTCGTGAAGACGCGCTGTGGGAAGTTCTTGTTTCAGGCTTGGTTCACAGTGCGTCGTAAGGCGTCGTCGTGCGTGGCGTTCCTTTTCTCGTGAACACAATACGTGAAGCATATGAACAATGTAAAATACTTCGTCTGCTGGACTCGGGTGCAGTGAATGGGGTTTATCATTGGAAAAACAATCAAGGTCGCTGCGCCCACACAGAAACTGACGGAGCAAGTTGGCCCCGTGGTTCAGTTGATCACTGCTGCACCAAGAGCTTCGTCTTTTTTATCCTGAGGCAGTTTCACAAACACGTGAAGGAATGATGACATGGAGAATCAAAAGCACGTTTTCTTGAAAGGGAAGTTCGTTGGGTGATATGATCAAGCAAGAAGCCGCAAGATCATCAGAAATTTTGCTCGAAATTTTGGATGTTGTGAGTGTGGTGCAGGACGCGCAGTGTGTGGGGATGATGCGCGCGCGCGCGTTATGTTGACGCGCACTGACTGCGCACAGTGGATGCGTTGTGACGGCACAATTCACTGTTCACTCCCAGTGATGACGTGCAACGACGACGCGCGACGTACACAGTGCAGTGTTGGCGCAAAAGGGACGAAGCACAGAGTTGACGTACGCACTCTTGACGCGCAGTGTTGACGCGCGCAGTGTTGACGCGCGGTGCGCGCGCAGTGTTGACGCGCGCAGTGTTGACGCGCGGTGCGCGCGCAGTGTTGACGCGCAGTGTTGACGCGCGGTGCGCGCGCAGTGTTGCGCCTCCTGCTTCACAGCGTCTCTCGCGGCCTCCGCTCCTCGTCTTTCCTGCGTCGCTCATTCCCCTAATGGACAGTCAGCACGTTCTGCTGTGGTCGGAGTCCAAATTATATTATTGTCTTTCCCTTTTCTCTTTGTGATTAGCTTTTATCAGGCCTTCTGTATGTGGTGGGGAAGGTTTTTTCCTCTCCCGCGGCCACTGCGAGAAACGCGACCTTTGCGCAGGCGTCCATTTCGCGTTCGTTTTGGACGCGATTGGCTCGGGTAACGTCGGAAAGACGAAGGCGAGGCGCCACATGGTTTGCTTCTGTCTTTCCCGTCTGCCTTACCGAAACGTCAGGCCTGAGCTGGATTATTACGTCTTCAAATTACAGTCGTTGACTCGGTGCTGTGTCTTGAGTATAAAAAAGGGGAGGCTTTCGTGAGTGAGTAAAGTTGGGGGATGACGAGCGAGCAAGAGAGAGAGAGAGAGAGGTATCTTGGAACCAAGGAACTTGGCTCAAAGTTGGCGGCTGTGCACACAGTGGTTGGATCTGAGTGTGCGAGGGAGGGAGAGAGGGAGAGAAAGATTGAGAGGGAGGGAGGGAGCCAGGTAGACTTCGCTTGAGAAGAAGCTCTGCTTATTCTCGTCGTTTCTTGCTGCTGATGATGTCGAATGAATGTTGAATGCGTCCTGCATTTAGTGGGAAGGTAAAAAAAGCAGACGAAAAACGACGTCACGTTTCGTGTGAGGAATGCTGTTGTGTGCTCAATGCATCCACTCAGTGGGAGCCACTTCCACGGGCTTTGACTTCAAGATGCGCAACTTTTGGGCAAGTTTCGCAAACTGGAACTGTGAAGCCAGGTTCACACTGGGTGCGCCACGCGTTGCGTCGCTGTTGACGCTACGTCGCTATGTTGACGCAGCGTCAATGGATTGACATGTGATAGAGACGCAACAAATGACGCATCCAGTGTGAATTGATCACAGGAGAAAACCATTGGGTTCTGAAGGTTGTGTGAAATTGGCTCATAGATCTACTGACTGGAAAGTGCAACTTGTTGCTTCTGACAGTCTGGAACCAGCCAAACTGTGACATGCTCGACGCGTCCGAGATGGTGTCGGGAGGAGAAGCAACATTCTGACAGTGTAAGAACCAAGAAGTGAAGGAGAAGAAGAGGAGGGAAAAAAGCGAGTCAAGTTGCTGTGGGGTGAACCTGTAATTCAGGAAGACAAGAGGAGTGAAGGGGACTGGAGGAGGAATTAAAGAGACTGGAGAGTACTCACGGGGTACTCAGAGGGTACTCAGCGGTGCGGGGAAACATTTCGGAGCGAAGTCTGTCGTGCTCTGTGGAATGAACCGGGTTTCCAAATGAACATGGTGAACTTAGAAAAACACATGAAGATGCCAGACTCTCATGCATTGAAACTGGATTTCTTTTCAAAAGGGAAAAAATTAACGTGGCATGAATATAACTTTGAAGCAAAGAAAAATGAGGACTGAGCCTCAGATACGACGACAGTGTTGTCTGGTTGATTTTTAGGAACATGACATGCTTGGATAAAAGTTATGGTCAGTTTGAGTTGGTCCCTGTCCATTGTGTTGCTCAAGTGTTGACATTGGGTCAATTAGCTGAAATAGCTCGAGAAACTGAGGAGCTGATCGTTTCTCCGACAGGGCTGTTTGTCATTGACTTTTCCTGAAGATCTCCAAGGATTTGGAGAACAGATTGATTTTGTTGAACAATTCCTGAGGTGATTGTCCAGTATGGATTACGCGATGCAGTTTTCCCAGATGACTGACGCTGTGGGATCGTCCGCTATGGGACTGTACCACCATTCTCACCATCACCATCACCACCACCACGCGGCCGGGGTCGCGGCGGGGCACCACCACCACCCCGGCGGGTCGTACCCCGGGTCCGCGGGCGGCGGCCCCTCGGCCCCGGCGGGGGCGCTCCACCACCCGGCGGCGGCCGGGCACTACGCGTCGCCCCAGCCGCAGCACGCCTCTATGATGCAGCACGGGATCTACGCACGACACGTGACTGAGACTGTCGACCCCAGGTTCCAACACTCATGGTAGGAGACGCGTCTTTTGTCTTTGCTGGAGTTGTTTTGATATGGTGTCTTGTTTTCCCCGACTTGAGGTGTCTTGCGAACAAACTGGTGTAATCTGTGATTTCTGGTCTGTTGGTCCGTTGGTGTGCGAGATTTGCCTGAGAATTCCACTGAGGTTAGAAATGGCTTGTGTCGTCGAGCAAAGAACTGTTCTCACCTCCCATGTTCTCCGTTTCAATGGAAGAAACCGGAGGTTTCTTCTTGCCCGTCCGCGTCGGTTCCTTCTGTCCTCCGACTGCCGCGCACGAGTGACGCGTCGTGCGTTCCTCACAACGACGCAACGTCGCGCGTTCTTCACGTGACACGACGTCATGCGGTCCTGACGTCACATGACGTATACGTTCTGTCCTCTTGGGTGACGCGATGCGTCGCGCGTTCTGTCCTCCCGTGACGCAACGTCGCGCGTTCCGTCCTCTTGAGTGACGCTCGCTTCTCCTCCGAGTTTTAATTGATTGAATGAAACTCCGGCGAATCGGAGGATCGTGATCGCCATGCGCGATCAGATCGAAGCTGCCGCGTTCAATTCAAACGGGGACGGAGGGAGGCGTAGGTCACACTGGGTGTGTCAGGTGCGTCGCATCCCTGTGTGTATCAGAGCCATGCACCGACGACTCAGGGCCCTATTCCTCGCAAGGACACTTCTTCTTTCCACGACGCGGTCGCAAAGCTTATCGATGACCTCATTGTCGTGGTCAGGGTTCGCACACTAGAAAGTAAGTTCCTGTTCAATCGTACAACTCTTTTCTCGACCAGAGGTCTCGAAAAATCATTGTGTGATTTCACAGGAACCATTCTTCCTCACTTGTGTGAACCCAAACGTAAAGCAACATAGGGCAAAATCCAGTGAAGGCTTTTTTTCTCAAGGAGCGTTTTGCGCCAAGCAGACAAAATTTTCATCGTGTCAAGAAAGAAAGTTTGAACCTATGCATGGACAGTCCGATGGATGCGGACGCAAAGGGGCAGTTCCGATTCCCGCCAGACGCTGTACTGTAAAGGTCAAAAGCCTCCAGAGTTCCGAGAACGATTCATTCCTTCACGGAACTTCTCTTAAAATTTTCACAGACTGTAAAACGAGCTGCGGAAAATTTTGTGGTGAAATTGATAAATGTCGCAGAGGTGGACTGAGGGCTCGACTCTTCAAACAGCGGTGCCCCGGCCCCGTCCCCGGAATTCCTGCGCCCCGAGCCCCTGGAGTCGCAGGGTCCGCGCGGGGGGCAGCGTCCGCTCCGTGCAGGAATGGGACGCGTCCAGGAGAACGCGCGCACACGGGTTCCCGCGGGACGCGCAGCGCGCTGCGTCTGCAGCCGGGTTCCCGCTGGGTGTGTCGTGCGCTGCGTCCCTCGCCGAATTAACCAAGTACGCAAAGTGCGCTGCGTCTAGCAAAGGGTAAATGCAGGAGGCAATGTGCTTGACGTCCCTGCACAAGTCAATGGGCTTTGCGTCACAGAGGTGATGGAGGACGCGGTACCCAAAGCGAAGGTTCAGCAAACACGCCCATTCCTTTTCCGATGTGCCCCAATTGACAGATCGGCCACGCAAACACCACTGGTTCACTTGCCACTTCTCTCGGGTTGAAATTTGGTGAATCTGTGCCACTGATCTGACAACGAAGACACTGCATGTGAGGATTCTAAGGCCCTGGACATCCCGACTGACTTGCATGGTGACAGAACGCATGACACACCAGCGTGAACACAATGGCCTTTTCTCTGCGCGACCGTCCCAGCGGTTTTGCCTGCACGAGGAACTTGGTCGGGTTGAGTGGAGCCCGAATTTGTATGGTCTTCGTGAAAAGAGAAGGCGACATTTCCGCAAACCGGAAAGCTTGTTTTGTACCACAGGTTCTCGTCAGGACTTGGAACTGGTCACAACAAGTTTCAGCACGAAGTCAGTGTGGAAACCTCACGATAATTGCTTTGGTGACAAAGAGGCTCCCAACTTGCACAGAGGTGCGCAAGGTCCATGTGTGCGTGCTCTTGACAAATCACACACGCACACTTGCAAGGACACCTGCTTTCAGCACGCAGTGTGTAAATTTGTGATTAATTTACTCCAAAACAAATTTCGCAATCCACAAGGTTGTGGAAGCAGACAAGTTTGCAATGGCTGTGCCAGAAACAGGAATGGCAAATTTGTGTCAGCTGAAAATTTGCTTCACAGTCGGTTTGAGAATAATCTGTGTCTGACGCATCAAATAGATTTGTTGAAAAATTCCCAGACGGCACGTGCAAAATGAAAACAAACCCGCAAGATTTTCACTCTTTTCTCTTTCCCAGGGCAAATCGCCCGTTCCTGATATTTATGACCTTCTTTGATAAAAAAATAATTTCACGTTTGTCTTTGTTCGTTTTTCCCATTGAAATAGATATCATCGTCTGTCGGCGTCTGCTCCCGAGGAAACACAAGAAATCTTTCAATTACTTTCTCATTATCAAAAAAATGAATTTTTCTGCCTGAGCAAAGCAGTGGAGACAGAAGGACTGAGGCTTGGGGCACGCTGGATGCGTCACGCACTGGCGTCGCTGCGCAAGGGAAAAGACACTGCGTCGTTGTAAGCGACGACGCAGCGTCATGTTGGTGACGCAGCGTCCGACGCGCATGACGCACGCAGCGCGTCCGCGGGCCGCGGAGACTGGGATTCTGGTTTGATGGATCGAGGAACGCGGGGAAATCTTGATGGGCGCTTGACGTGAGGAAAATACGCTATCGAGGAATATCATCTAATATTGAGGCCTTAAAAACTCGTGTCTCGGGAGCTGCGCCTGGGAGCGAGAGACGAGGCACGGTGCGGGGACGCAGGGCCTACAGTCCGCGAAAACGTTCATATTTTTGTTGTGAAAATTGTTGAATGCGAAGGGGAAAAGTCAAATCAAAACTATCTTGTTGTAAACGCTCATTGTTTCGTTGCGTGTGTGTGTCGTGTTTTGTTTTTTCAATTGTTGGTGAGATTGTGAAAAGTTTCGTGCACAACGACTTGAAAAGGACTGAAGCGATTTTTCATCTGCGCCCCCTTCCCTTTCGCAGAAAATATGGAATTATTTTCTTTTCACACCCAGGATGTGCCTATTTCTTTGGAATGAGGTCACACAAAGATCACGGCAAACGCGCAAACATGTTCAAGATGCACCCGTTCAACACACACACACACACACACACACACACACACACACACACACACACACACACACACACACGTTCTTTTCCAAAACTCACTTTCGAGGCAAAAAGGTGCGTCAAAACCGGACGAATACGGCGCACCTGCGTCTTTTCCTCCTGACGTTCTCAGCGTCAGCGCGAAGCTTCGACTCCACTGGGTGAACCCAGCAAAGGTAGTGGGTGTCTCAAACTGGATTTACCAGGTATGATTAATATGCAGCAAAAAAATGGAAATTGAATGGAGGAGAGCAAATTGGTTTTCGCTCATAAATTCCCCGTGAGAAGCACGTTCCGCAGCTGACCAGGTGATGAACATGTTTTTGCAGGAAAAAAACTTCGAAGAGTGAAAAATTTTCCTGTTGGATGGAGAGATCTGGTTCACAAGATCTGGCTTGGCAAGGCAGGGGCACTTCCAGACTTTTTTTTCCTTTTGGCAGACCTCGAGAAAAGGACCACACCCACACTTGTCTTGGTCAAATTGTTCCTCTCTGGCCTGATGAATGTTTTCCGTCGTATTCGACGCCTCCTGAATGCTTCCTTTATTCCGAATTCTGCAAAAATACAGTGTGCGGTGGAAATGGCAAATTTCACCAAAAAAAGATGCCAAAATTAACTTTCAGTTGAACTGACATTTCAAAAATACCCTGACAGGCAGCAGGCTCCATTGTCGTGGCTGTTCTTTTTTTTTGGAAAATTAGAATCCAAATCTGGCAGGATAGTTTCCCGACAAGTGAGAGATTGTTAAATTACAGGAACGGAAACGTGTTCTCCACACGGCTTTCCTGCCGAGGGAGCCTTCCGCGAGTCATGGGTCGGAGACGCCGAAATTACAGCCAAAGTTCCCCTCAAGCCTCCGATGTAATCCTCCCAAATATGCAGATCTGTGGCTGGCAAAAGTAAAGTTCAAGAGCCTGCGTGGCGCTAACTGACTCTTTTCAATTTTCTGATGCCTGAGTCACACTGGATGCGTCATGCGTCGCGTTGTGTGAGGCATGCAGCGTGCGTTGACTTGTCAAAAGACACTTGCAACCCGCAACGACGCACGCAGTGCGAAGCGTGCAGAGTGATGTGGTATCCATTGAGCCCCACTGGGATGCAATACGTACGAGACGCTTCTGTGCAGTGGCCTTGTCCACGGCCCGAACGCGCGTCACACCCAGTGCAACGCAGCGTCCATTCATGATCCCCAACATTGACCCACGCAGGGACGCAATACGTGACGCGTCCAGTGCGACGTTCCTGACAGTGCAACGCAGTAGTCACCAAAGGACTTGTCCAGGGACACCGCGCATGTGCACCGCGTACCCCCTGTGAACCCCACCTTGCACCGCGGGTTTCTTCTCTTCGCTCCGCAAGCGCCTCTCGAGACACGCGGAATTAAAGCGTATTGTTGGCGCTTCAAAGTCACTCATTGTGGATGTAAATACTGGACCCCTGATTGCCAGACACCCGGGCTGTGACCACGAATACAAACTCATTTATTGATATGCAGCGGAGGCGAGGACGGTTTGATCTCTGCTGTTATCGGAACCATCATTATACACCATGGAAACAACCTTGTGCGAACGTGTTGCCATGACACCCCGTTGTCAAGGACGTCAGTAGCGTCGCGCGCGGCCGAAACGGACGCGAATTCACGCTGGACCTCGGCACACGATGTTTGCGCAGTGACCCCCCAAATAACTAAACAGTTTTTTGAAAGAAAACGCCAGTTCTGACAACAACCCGAGACTTTTTGTAGCCCTCAGCTTTTGGCAACACTGGCATTTGCTGCTTTGTTCTGTGATATTTACAAACTTCTCAGATTATTTCACAGTCAATATTTGCCGCATTATCCAACAGTCACCTGTCCCAGGGGCAAAATGTCCCCTTTTTGTCACCTCCGAATAATCTTAGCAATTTTGAAATTCAAATTCTCCACGAAATGGACTTGGAGTTCGTATTTTTTTCTCACTACTTTGCTCATATTAAACATTTGCTGTATGTTCTTATGGTAATTATTAGATAAGTAGATTAGGTAGTGAGTTTGAGGCCATTGCGTGGATTAGCTTTTTCCAACTCCTGACTCATGACGACTGTGATGGAAATAGATTTGTACCCTCCACTCCTCGGTCCCACCAAACTCAAATCCACTTTTGACCGATTGAAATCCAAATCCCTGCGAATTAACCACGACTTGAAACAGGAAGCGAAGGTCCGCTTCCCTGAACAGGTTCTGTCCGAATTCGCTGAGATTTCTCCTGACTGAGACGGGCGCAGGTGTGAGCGCGTGAGGAGCGAATTTCAAGGCTCGTTGCGCGCCTGTGTCTGTGGTGAGGTGGAGGTCTGGGGATGGTCGGAAGGGGCCGAAGGAACTTTGCTCAGGCAAATATGGACATCCGCGTTTTGTGACCAAAGAGATGTCTCAACATGATTCGACGCATTTTGTGAAATAAAGACATCATTGGCATCTGTTCGTGGGAATGATGCTTGCGAGTATGAAGCCAATGTGATTTGTGCTTTCCTCAAATCAATGTTGGTGGGGACAAACAGAGAACAGGGGGAGAGAGACAGAGAGAGAGACAGACAGAGAGAGGCAGAGAGAAAGTGCGGAGAGGGGAGAGAGATCATGAGAGAAAGAAGAGATTGAAATAGAGGACAGAGATAAGCGAGCGATCGAGAGTGACAGAGTGGGAGAGAGAAAAGGAAGAACAAGAGAAAGAGAGACAGAACAAGAGAAAGAAAGTCAGAGGAGACAGAGAGAAACTCGGGAGTCCGTCCCTCTGTCCGTCCGTCGCTGAGACGAGGCTGGTGAATGAGATCACGTCTGCGCCTCGTCCACCCATCTTCTCCCCATCTTCTCCCTCGTCCTTCTCCCCGTCATCCGGACCTCGGGGCTGTGGACGTGACGCACGCCACGCCACGTTCACACTGCGGGCGTCAGGCGATGCGCTGCGTCCCTAAATTCACATTGGGTGCGTCACACAATGCTTTCCTGAAAAATTCAACGAGGGTTACATCACAAGGACAACGCGTCTCCCATTGACTGTGAGCAGATCTCAACGCAGCGTATTCAGTGTGCAACAGGCATTGAAGAAATGCGGACGGAGTTTGTGACCACGTGACGCGTCCGGTGTGGACGGGGCGGAAGGGTCGCCCTCCTCAGGTTCCTCATCAATGACGTCCCTCATTGTCCCAGAAAACTGCTGACGGTTTTCTTTTTCTTCTCTGATTGGAGTTGGTCGCAGACCTTTTCTTTGTCTGGGCAAGGTTTCTTCTGTCCTTTGTTTTGTTCAGTGATCGGATCCTTCGAGATACAACACACTGCGTTATTCTTGCTGTGTATTTTTCATACATTGAATCAATCAGTCAATCTATCAATCGACATTCCTGTCTGTCTGTCTGTCTGTCTGTCTGTCTGTCTGTCTGTCTGTCTGTCTGTCTGTTCCTTTTCGCTCTCTCTCTCTCCCTCTATCTTCCTCTCTCCCTCCTCTCTCCTCTGTCTCTCTTTATTGTCTCTCCCTCTTTTCTCTCTCTGGGTCTGGGCTCGGGATTTTCTCTCCCACTCCCTCTCTGTCTCTCGTTTTCTCTTCCTCTCTCACCCCTGAATCTGGGTCTGAACTCCCCCTTCTCTCTCTCTTCTCCGCCGCCGTATCTCTTGGCATCTCGAGTCGATTAGCATCATTTTCGCGCCACTTTTCGCCTCTGGTTTAGCGTCTGCGCAGTGACGAAGACGAGGCTCCGACGCGCGCAGGGTTTGTTGAGTCTGAGATCCAGATCGAGATTCCGGATTGGTCGGATCGGGTGTCCCTCCTGATCCTGGAATCTCATCTGTTCTGCGAAGATTCTTCAAAGACTTGTAGACAGCCAAGTTCCTGATGTTTGCTGCTGCAGTTCACTGCATTGAATCCCTGCACTTGCCAAGACGTTCTCGTCACACATGCGCACAAACACGCGTCCGGTTCTTTTTCAAATTGTATTGCTGAAAGGTGCTGTGGCACAGAACCAGACAGAGGAAATACGAGAGAACACGTTCGCGACAAGTGTACGCAGAGTGGATCAAAGATGGTCAAGAGGAATGCAGACCCCTTGGTGGGACCCGACTTCAACTTAGAATTTAGAACTGCGAAAATGAAAAGAGCACCGGCAGCACAAAAATGCAGAGACTCACAGAGCCATGGGCCCTTGGAATCCACTTCTGTGTCTACGCATGCGTTCGAGTGTGTATTGGGAATCCACCACTGCAGCCAAACCTGTTTCACTTGAGAAAAGCCAGCCAAGTCAGCCCAGGAAACAGGTGCCAAACCAAACCCGCGCCTCCGGAGAGTCTAGTTCACCGTCCGTGCGATGCTCAACGATAGCGGATGCTTTGGCAGCGGAGACTGGGTGGGGGGGGGGGCGAAGGACACTTTGAACATGGCCACCACAACTTGTCTCGTCTGGTTCGAGACACCCTCGTTTCCACTCAGCTGGCCAACACAAAATTTTGCGTTTTGTTTCGCAGGCCTCTCCTCCCTCAAAACTCTGATTACATACAGCCGCTCCTTTAGGATTCTCATTAAAAAGCCACGTGTTGAGAGGATGCGGAGACAGCTTTGAATGTCACGGCCATGGTCAGGACCACTTGCCCCAAGACAGTCACCTTCCCGCGGGTGGGGCGACAACACCCGGACCCCAGGTTTCCTGAATCTGAGGCTGTTGAAGCGATGAGCAGATGCTCTGTGTTGTGTATTCAGAGGGTGACACTGATCTCTATCGGCCGGGACGGGGCCGGGGCTGCAGACGGTCGGACAGACGGCGGTTTTCTTTTTCTCTCCCAGTGGATGGAAGCAGGACGGTTATCACTGCAATCAAAGGCGGTTCTCACACTGTAGCTGCAGCACCGTCCCTGCAGTGGAAGCAGAAAATATTGGTCTCTGGGGGCGTTGGGCGGGGCACGCTTGTGCTGACGGCGCTCTTGAACGTGCATATGTGTGTATGTGTTTGTGTTTGTGTGTGTGTGTGTGTGTGTGTGTGTGTGCAACGTACCACAGAGCCTCTGGAGCTCAGGAATGACGGCCAAGAACACCACACCGGTTGAAGGCACACTGAGAGGACGGCTGCAGTCTCAACATGAAGCTGCCCCTGGTCTCCCAACTGGCGTCACAACCGGCCTCTATGAAGGGTCTTCCCAGACTCCACACTGCTGTAGAACGCTGTCCTGCACCGTCTCTGGTTTTCGCGCCACTGTGAGGACGGCGCTGCAGGCTCCACGTGGAGTTCCCCCCTCGTTCATCACTGCACCTGCTTATCAGCAGTGAAGTCGAACCTGTCAATCTGCTTCGCAGCGGAGAATCTCCGCACCGGGACCAGGAGCCGGGCAGCCAGAGCTGGAAACACTGCGCGGAGATAGAAAGCGGAGCAAAACTAATTTCAGACCCGTTCACGTCAGACGCGTTGGACGTAGCATCAGTTTACGCACCCTGAGTTTGTGTGTGAAACTGCCATTTGGCTTGAATAGAGACGCGATGCGTGACGCATTCTGCGCAAAAACAGAGATTGACAGGGACGAAATGGAAAGAAGTGTAGTTTTCCATCGAATTTGAGCGAACGTTCGCCGCAACACCACTGTGAGCGACGCCTGGATTTTCCCTGCGTCCACTGCGTCCGTTTCGGGTCAATCTGACCCGGTTCCGCTGACGTCACGTGTTGAAGTCACGTGATACTGGATCAACACCGGGAGGGAGGATCTCGGGAATCAAACAATCACTTAGCGCGATGCTTATCTGAGCTAAGGGCAACGCGGGGTTCGCCGCGGGATCCGCTGCACGCTGGAGGCGTCACGTGTCACGTCCCTGTGAATAGACGCCATGGCTGCAAAATCAGTCCAGAAGCGTCATTTGTTTCGTGTCCACCAAAAAATGGACTCCGAGACCAAGGGCCCCCGCTGGCCCAGAAGGACTCAACATCTTGAGTGGAAGGAGGAGCCAGTTTTTGCAAGTATGTCCGCTCCCTTTTCCGACAATTGCCAGAGACCATTTGGTCACTGGTCATCCGACAGTGCACCTCAGGTTTGGGAAAATTAGTGTTTGCTTGACGTGTTTGCAAAACGTACTCAAACACACGGACGCAAAGCCCGACGCACCCGGCGTGGAGCAAGCCTCAGGGCGATGGTTATCTCTCTCTGTTTCTCTCTCTCTCTCTGTTTCTCTCTCGGGCTCGAGTCCAGGTGGATCTGGGGCCGCTGCGTGACCAGGCGGCTCCTCAGACGGATCCGTTTCAGGCTGCGGGGCGGATCCACGGGCGTCAGGAACGAGGACCCCGGCGAGCAGATCCGTGGGCCCGGTGGAATGAAATAAGGTGGCACGGGCCCACCCATGCAAACACATGTGTTTGGCCATTTCAGACACCCGGTGTCTGCTGCTTTCAGGTCCAACTTGAAATGGCCAGATGCCCCTGAAAATGCTGTTCAGGGCTTTGTTGAGTGGTCGGGCATTTCAGATGGGCACTTTGAAATGATCAGGTCTTCTGGTTCAGGAGTCTGGTCACAAGAACTTCTGTCTAGTCAGATCTCCCCACGGGTGAAATAGGGTGAGGCCCCCTGACTAAGTTTTAGAGCCGCCCCTCGCCCCTCTTGTGGCTTCACCTGAAATCAAAGTCAGCGGCTGTGAGAGACAAGATGCGAACCTCACCCTCATCCAGGGATGCGGATTGTGGAAGCTGATCAAGAATCACTCGAACTGATTTTCAAATGTGTGTTGACGACCCTTCTGGTTGACCATGCGATGGGGTTGCGCTGCTTCACCTGTGCTGGAAATTTTCAATCCACTTTTGCCCATTGATCAAGGGGTGGGTCCCACCCTGGACAAGTAATAGGGGCTCATCCCAAGTTGGAAAATTGGATTTTGTACAAGGCAAAAACAACTCTGACCAAAATGCCAAAAATGATAGGCTGAAATGAGTTCAGGGTCGGGGAGTGGCGCCCACGCCCCCCCCCCCCCGAACCCCGCCCCCTGAATCCGCCCGCTCACACTGACAGGGTAATTAGTATCACTTTACCTGGCCTCGCCTCATTATGCAACGTGTCCGTCAGCCCGTTGTCTGTCTCAAGTCCATCTATTATCACAGCGCTTCCCACGCCCGCCCGCAGCGCCGTCCTCTCAGTGCCACAGTCACATGCGACCTCAGCCCATTCAGCTCCAGTTGGGTTGCAGTGCCTGCCCGCCCCTCCCTTCACCAGAGGCTGCACCAGGCGTGGCCTCGGCAGCAAGGACTCCATGGGTTCCGCCCGGCCTGTGCGCGGCAGTGCTGAGGCTAGGCAGGGAAACAATGTGAGGACAGCACTGTGGTCGGGTAGGGTGGCACTGCACGGACGACGCTGCAGCCCCTGTCACACTACAAGGACGGCGGTGGGCGCGGTGGTGTCTCACCTGTGCGGGGCCCGGCCTCACCTGACGGGGTCTGACCCGGGCGTGACCCGAGGGTGATGCATCGCTCGGGGTGAGGACGGGGACGCATGCGCAGCCGCGCCGCGCATCTGTGTGCTGTGGTTTGAAAATTTTACAGAAAATTTAATACGAGAAGAAGAAAATAGCTGCGCGTGTGGGAACTCAAAACAAAGAGCGATGTCGTGTTTTTTTTACGGTTGTGAAAAGCCAAAGTTCTTTCTTCAAGTTTCACGGAAAAAAAATCCACTTCTTGCTGAAGCCGTGTGAAACTACAAATGATCACGATTGGAACACTGGCATGTTGAGTCTCCACGCCAATATCAGACTCGCAAAGCCTGAACTCTTGGCTCTGGTAGATCCACGATCAGGTTTTGGGATCCGTACCTGACTCCAGGTCCAAAATCCGTCTTCGCAACAATAAGGGTTTTCACGTTGGTGTCGCGCGCGTCAAAAAATTGATGCCCGCGTCAAAACGCTCCAATGGGCGGCGTGTTGAATTTTTACGCGCGCAACAAAAATTCTGACGCCGCCCAACCGCGCGTCACCAACGTGAAAACCCCTATTCCAGAGCGACAGCTGCGGCGGATCCGGAAGTGGGTGACCGGAAGTGAAGGGTCCGGACG
>JAAUXT010043933.1_pt1:20000-22396 | contig 22396 bp, 22 predicted proteins | sample 7278171 | NCBI WGS metagenome assembly JAAUXT01 (sample SAMN14350112, study PRJNA611818) | marine sediment metagenome | isolation source: surface marine sediment (1.8m) | place: French Polynesia: Moorea | collected 2018-08 | reverse complement strand
ATAAGACGCACTTTTTTGCCCCAAAATTGAACATCAAAAGAAGGGGTGCGTCTTATACATGAGTATGAATTTACTGTATTTTTAATGAACCTTGGTACCAGAAAACAGGACTAAATCTTGGGGTGCATCTTATACATGAGTGCGTCTTGTACACGAGACGGTACGGTACCTCGAGAGCACTGCTTGCCTCGAGAGGGATCAGTGAAATAGGCCTGTGCGGCTGCGCAGCGGATCTCCATATTGGGAACGCGGACGGATTCCGCGCACGCGTGGCTGACTCACGCCTCCGCTCAGCTGCGTCGTCATCCTCACAAACACGAGACAAACAAGTGTCTCCTGGGGAGGAGCCGGGGCTGGGCAAGGTGTGCGCTGCTGCTGCTGCTGTAGAGAACACGTCCAGTATGACACCAGGTCCATGAATAACCGTGTTAGCTGTGTGACCTGGTGAAGATCTGGAGCAGTTTGCCGCTCGTGTCCGAAATCCTGTTTGCGGTGCAGTGATTTGATCACGGATGCAGCGCGTTGAGAACTGGACGGAACCATCGTCAGACCAGCAAGAGCTGCGTTTGATTCTGTCGTTTCCTTGGAGAGCGTGATGTCCAGTGAGCATTGCAATGGCCAAGGTGTGAGGTTTGACTCTGTGTGTGTGTGTGTGTGTGTGTGTGTGTGTGTGTGTGTGTGTGTGTGTGTGTGTCCACGCGCAGCTCTGATTAGCGTGCTGGGATTGAGCAACGCCTGATGCGGAGCTGACCAGTCCGCGAGGCTTCTGGAACAGACGCCGTTCACACTGGATGCGCTTTGCGTCACTCTCCCGCACAGGACCACAGACGCTGCCTTTTCCCAACTGAACTTTTTCCAGCGTGAACGTGACCTGGTGCGTGCTCATAAATGGGAGAGTGGGGTCTCGTGTATGCGCTGCGCACACAGCTCGCCCGGACCCCGACTCGTGATGCCGGTGTCAGTGGTCAGACTATTGACGCTGCATCGATCCGGAATTTCCTGAACAAGCGTCGGGGATGATGACACAACAGCCAAACATGGAATCTGACTCCTGCTCCCCATCCTCTGTTTCACTGCAACGTCGGCTCTCTTTGACGCGAAGAAAAGCGGGACAAATTCCAGTTGCGACTGCCTCGGAGACCCTACGAAAATTAGAATCGAGTTTTGTTGACGACTGACCACGTGACACATGTACACGCACACACACACACACACACACACACACACACACACACACACAGAGTCGTCACCTTGCCAGGTGTTGGCCTGCAAGAAACGCAGTCCAGTCTCGTTCGCATTTGGTGGATTATCTTGTCAGGATTCCCTTCCACTGGGCCCGGAGTGGCCCGATCAGAAGAAGGATTCCCCGTCTCCCGTCCCTGCAGTCGTTCTGGTCGCCGCTGATATCTGATGCATTCGGCTCTTCACTTGGACTCTCGAACCTCCCGGTGCTTCACACTTGGCGCGTCACGCGTTGTGTCCTTGTGTGAGTGACTGGGCAGTGCGTCCACTCACTTATTCTTTGGCACTGTTTAAATGTACAAATCAATGATTGGCGCATCCTTGTGCAAGTGAATGGGTGCTTCGTCCCTGTGCAACTGAATGGACACTGTGTCTGTGCACGCAAGTCAATGACTGCTGTGTCGCCTGAAGTTCAGACTCGTAGACCAGCAGAACAACCGTAGACGACACACGCAACGCGACGTATCTGGTATGCGCCGGGCTGTCCTGTGTTCGTGTGTCCCGAAGGGCGCGGAGTCTCTGTCCCGGCCTCGGGGTGTTTGATCCGGGAAGGAGAAGCCTCAGAACTCCGCAGGGACCGCTTCACTTTTACGGGTTCAGAGGCGTTTGTTTACAAGATCAGGTTTCTTTTGTTGTTGGATTGCAGAAGGAAGGGATATTTTTCCTTGTGTGGCTTCTTTGACTTTTGTGTGACAGATCTGTGTTCTGCCAAAGTCAAATGGAACAAGACCTTCTGCATTGAAAAAAAAGAGACACGTGTGTTGCCCCCCCCCCTGCCATTCCTTTGTATCTGTTGCCGTTGGAACAGGATGCAATGCAATCCAATGAAAAGTGATTGAGTGATGGAGGGAATAAATGAGGCGACGGATGAATGATCTGTTCTGCAGATGCTTTATTCCACAAAGGAAATTGTGCGATTTGCTGTTGTCGTGTAGTGGTGAGTGAATGAATGCTGAAAGAAGGCAGGAAGGAAGCAAGCAACGAACGAATGGAGTCGTTGATGAACGACTTGATGGATCATACGAGTATTTTCTCCGTGCATGTACAGTGCGCCGTGCCTGCTGGATCAGGCAACCACTTTGCTTGAAGCGACTGAATGAATGAATGGCAGAAATACTGCATCACCCAGTGTGAGCATTGACAAGATTGTGCAG
>JAAUXT010043933.1_pt1:0-17500 | contig 22396 bp, 22 predicted proteins | sample 7278171 | NCBI WGS metagenome assembly JAAUXT01 (sample SAMN14350112, study PRJNA611818) | marine sediment metagenome | isolation source: surface marine sediment (1.8m) | place: French Polynesia: Moorea | collected 2018-08 | reverse complement strand
AGTAGAGCAGGGTGTGGGTGCTTGGCTAACCGGCGATGCAATTTGGCTTGTAGGACGCGCCGTCTGTCTCCCCGGCCCCCGCCGCGTCTCCGGCGCCGGCTGCTGCCCCGCCGGCCGCGTCCCAGCCGGCGCCGGGTCCGCCGGCGGAGCAAAACCACCGCGATGCGTCTCCTAGCAACGCGCCGGCGTCCAGCTCCTCGACGCCGATGACGGACCGGAAGAACCGTGTCAATCTGCCGGTAGAGGGCCGGCTCTCCCAGGTAACGACTCGAGCACGTGGTCGGGTTTCTGTGGTCACGTGACGCCACGAAGCTGCTCCCGCACAGGTTGTTTGAGTGACGAGGTTGCCATGGCACCGCCCTCCTCCCAGCCGTTCTTTATCCTCACCAGACTCAAACATCTTGATGTGAAACGGGGCACGAGGTGTGTGGCTGGAATGCACACCGCTGCGTTCAGTGCGATCAGGCTCTCTTTGGGCGGATGGCAAAGGAGTCGTGCACTGAAATGTGCGCAGCGCGACACAACGTCCCTGTTCGAGTCGTTTCCAGCCTCCCAAGCACTTTGAGGTTGCGTCGTGCATTGCGTCTCTCTCCAATTCAAGAGGTGCTGCATCGCGGCGTGACTTGTTTGGCGGTGCGGTGCGTGTCGCATCCAGTGTGCACTCAGACTGAGTCCACGTGTGTGCATGTTTTCAGGACTTGTTGAGGTATAAGGACATTCGCGGCCAGTTCCCGGCCGGACTGGGTCTGCTGCTGGTAAATTTGTCTCTCTCCGAGTTACTGTACAGTTCATCCCCGGCGGCGTAGGACTCGCTCACACAGACGCAATCGGTACGGAGTCGCCTTCCCCACTGTCCACCACAGAAATGACCTGCTTTGCGTGAGACGCGTCACTCGCTGCGTCCCTTGCGCAAGTCCCAGTCCATCGGGCGTTTGAAGGCTGTGAGTTGTGGCGCGCAGTTACGGGTGCGAAAACGTAACAGAGGACATTGTAAATCCTGCTCCTTTGGAGCGGATGTAGGGAACGGGTGTGTCCAAAACATTGCGCGTCCGTGTGAGTGGGTCCCACTGTTCCGTGATCCACCCTCGCTTCGGTTGGGCTGAGCAGACACGTGACCTTTGTGACCTGCACGTGAGTCGGACTGCACATGCGTGTGCCCTCTCACGGTGCTGCACTACGATCGCTGCCGCACTCGGGTGCGTTGTACTAAACGCTTGTTTGCAATGTGGAGTGTCGCGCACTCCGTTCACTGGAACCCACCTCCCACAGAACTGACCAAAACAAAAGAAGGGGTGTGTGGGGCCTGCGTTATTGGGGGCACGGTACGGAATGAACGAATGTCACTCCCTATCCCAAGGACTCCCTATGAGAAAGCCTCGTGAGTGGGTGCGTCACGCGTTGCGTCGCTGTACACGTCAGACCCAAAGTCTGTCGCACCCACGGTGAACCAGGCTTGACCATTCCAGTTCCAGTTCCTGTCCGCTGTCCATGTCGCGAAAAACTCCAGACAAAAATGAAAACGCTTGGGCTTGTGTTGCGGAATGTGGTTGTCCAAGTACCAATAATCACCAAACGTCTGTACAAAATCATGGTTCAGGCCTGTGTCGTGCTGCATGCGTCGTCCGTTGCGTCCCAGCGCACGCCAGTGGGGTTGGACGCGGTTCTGGGGTGGGGCCTCCACAGGGCCTGTTTTGTAGTTTTCCCGCTATCTCGCCATGCCCCCCCCCCACTCCAGGCTGGAGTCGCCCCTGGGGTTGAAATTGCGGCACAGACGCAGCAGGGCGAACCAGGCCTCTCTCCAACGATTAACAGTTCGTCCTGTGTTGTCTCCAATTGCCAGTGTCGACCCCACAGTAACGGCTGGTGTTTTGTTCACTGGATACAATGAGGTTTCGAGAAATTCGTGCACTCTGGTGGACAAAAAAGTTGCCCAAACCAGGTCTAATTAGACGAATTGTTTTTGCAACCCCCTTCAAAACGTGGTGCGTTCGTTTCCTTTTTCTGGTGACACAGTTGACAAGTTGGTTCGGCGTGTGGGCGTGTTCACAATTGAAATGCCTGCCCTCGAGGGTCTTCCTGGCCCAAATCCTGGATCCGCCTTTGGGGTAAAACTAACCAGCACCTCACCTCGGCGACTCAGACGAAATCCTCGTGAAGAATCAACAATCTATTCTGGTCGTGTCTTGAGCTGAAAGGAATTCACAGCAATATCAAACTGACTCTTCATAAAATTGCACCTGCAAGCGAAAACTGCTTGCCGCTTCTTCTCTGCGGACGTGTGTGCTGTTTGTGTCTGTACGCATGCGCATGTGTTGCAGCTGCTCGAGAGCCGGAAGCACGTGGAGCCTTCTTCCGGCGCTGGCGCCTCCGCCGCAGCCAATCAGATCAGCCCGATCGACGAGTCGCCCGACGAGCCGGAGGGGCGCGTCAGCAGCGCCACCAACACGGACGGACCGGTAAGCGCATGCGCGTAGTGTCCGTTCACGTGTCAGCAGCTTCCGGTGCAGTTGAGTGAGGACGCGGAGGCGCATGTGCAGAGTGGGCTTCCGCCAAAATCGAGGAGTCTGGGCGCGGACAGTGAGCAGGAAGGGAAAAACAGGAAGCGGCTCGCGGCGGGAGATGACGTCTTCTGGGGACTGGCTTCGCAGGTCGCACTCGCTCAGCCAAATTCACTTCGACCGTGTTCCCTTGCGTTGTTCCTCCAGCTGATCCATGATCGGGATTGGGCGGGGAAGGGGGCAACCTCGGCCAGGATGCGACTCATTTAGGCACAAAATTAGTGTAGCAAAAGCATCGTGGGTGATTGGGACACCCTCAACTTTAATTTAGCAACGTATCGTGACCAAAGTTGGTCTACCTCAGGTACAAATTCAGGGAGAAAGTTTGGGGACATAGCGCCCACTCTGAATCCTCTCCTTGTGTTTCACCACTGTCTGACTTGAACGCCTTGATTCTGAAGAATGTGGGAATTTACCACAGAAACGCACACCAGGGGGCCTGTGCGCATGACTGGCAACTTCTGTGCACGTGGTTTGCTTTTGTGAGTGGTTTTATGCAGAATTGTGAGTTTGTTTGCATCATGTCGTTGAATCTACTTTCAAGGTTTTGTTCGTCCCACTATATTTTGCGTTCTGCACCTTTGTCTTGTTTGTGCTGAGTCGCTTGTTTGTTATTTTCACTGAGCTACACACCGGAAGTTTTGACCGGAAGTTTGCGCCACTTTCAGGGGTCACGTGTCTCTCGCTCCACTCGTCTGGTTGCCCGACCACCAAGTCAGGTGGTCTGGTCTTTCGACAAGCAGCACAAGTTCAAAGTAGGAATTTCTTGGCCTGCGACGCCTCTCTGCTTGGAATGCGGCTTTGCTTCTTCCCAATTTCAGATGATAAGTCGCTTGGTTCGGTGCGCAGTTTGCACGCGCTGGGCCAGGGGCCTGTGCACCAGGAACTGCCATGCATGATCCGCAATGTTATTCGGGGTTCTCTTCCTCTGTTCTCCGTGGGTCTCCTTTGCGCATCTCTCACTTTCAATGATTCGCTGATGCGGGCAAGTTTTTCTTTGGTTGTCTCAATTCTATTTTGTTGAAGACGTCTTTCCGGCTTGTGTTCAAACACAAACAAAAGGGTGTCTCCCTTGACTTGAGGGAGAACTTGAAACACGGATCAACCAGAGAGTGCTTCCAGCAGTCTTGGTGATCGCACGCGTTCAAACCTGAGTGTTCTGATTGGAACATGTTGAGCTGTATCTCCCACGCTTCCTCCAAGTGTAGAAACCCTCGCCCCTCCGGTGGATTCAGGATCGGACCCGGGGGGAGCGACCGACTCTGGAAGGCACAATTTTCTTCGGGAGGGGGGAAAACAAATTTTAACGTGCTGGGGGACCTGTCTTTTGCTTTGCTGAAAACAAAAACAAATTGCGCACGTGACAACTTCTGGGAGGGGAGAAGACTTGGAAGGGAAGGGTGTGAGGAAGTTCCCCCTGGATCCGCTGGGTTCCCTCCTATCTGAACCGCGTAGATTCTAACGTTACGTTTAAGTGGTGCGGCGGCGCTGTGTTGCAGATGCTGGAGGAGCCGGCCATCTTCTCGACGCCGCCGTCGTCGCCACCGCCCCCTACCGGCCTGCTGCTCGCCGGCATGGAGAAGAACCACGGCTTCAAGGTCTCGTCCGTCACGTGGTGCACCGACTTCATGCAGGTCATGGGCTGCGAGAAGAACCATAACTTTAAGGTTAGGCCCGGGTCTCGCTGGACGCCTGACGCGTTGCGTCACGCTGGATGCGTCATGCGCCCAGTAACGCATCGCAGACGCGTCCAGTGTGAGAAACGCGTCTCCTTAGTCTCCCGACACGCAGTCCTTGACCCTGTTTGCATGTAAGGGTCAGGGTCTAACAACTAACGACAACGAGGCTAAGTGTAGTCAGGGTAACATGTCGCACTAACTGAGTCTCGTGTCTTATTTGCTGAAGAAGAGTCAATCTTTTGTGACAAGAGCTTTTCAAAGAAGCTCAGATTCAGAAGAGTTCTCTGCTTTGACCAGCGTGCTTCCTCAGCGCGGCATCAAATTTACAATCGACAGGGAGATTTAGCAGTCGCGTGGCACTTTGGTTTGACATGGCGCGTGTTTTTCAGACGCACACGTTCAAGGGGCCGCACTGGTGCGACTTCTGCGCCAACTTCCTCTGGGGCCTCATCGCGCAGGGCGTCAAGTGTCAAGGTCAGTGTCGTAGCACACCAAGGTCACTGTTGCCAAGGTCACTGTCCTCAGTTGTCAAGGTCAGTGTGGTCTGGAATACGAATTGTGTGAGATCACTGACACTAGCGAACAGACTCTGTCATTGATGTGACTTTGCAACTGTACAACGTGACTTCTTTGCCTCCTGAACTGACGCGCGTTCGTGCGTTTTGTTTTGTTTCTGCAGACTGCGGATTCAACGCGCACAAGAAGTGTTCGGAGAAGGTTCCGAACGACTGCATGCCCGACATGAAGTACGTGAAACGCATGTTCGGCGTCGACCTGACGACACTCGTCAAGGCGCAGAACACGCTCATCCCGCAGGTCGTCGAGATGTGCGTCAACGAGATCGAGGCGCGCGGTGAGTCAGCGCTGCGCATGCGCGCGCAGCTGCGCGGGGAGGGGTGCGCACGCGCGTGCAGTTGTGTGGGGAGTGGTGCTGCAGCATTTGTGCAGCTGCGAAATGAGTGGTGCGCACATGCGCACAGCTGCATCGTAAGTGGTTCGCAGAGAGTTGGACCGTGCTGCGATTCAGTGCAGCGGTCAGCAAGGAACGTGCGTCAGTTTGCTTTGGAAAACGATGTGTTCTGCGGGTTCACTCAGTGGAACAGCCCGTTGAGAAGTCAATATTCAATTGCAGGCCTCGAGTCGGAGGGGCTCTACAGAATGGCCGGTTTCCATGACGACGTAGAGGCCATCAAAATCTGCTTCGACAAAGGTGAGAAACGCTGAGAAGACTGTCTTCCGGCAGACAGGTGGAAATGATCCTGTATCGTGCGGACTCCATCTAGTTTCACAGGTCTCGTCTGAGAAACAACAAATCAAATACGCGTCGCGTTGTTTGAGATGGATGCCAACACGCACACACACACACACACACACACACACACACTTGCACAAGGTACGCGCGCTCGTGTTTGTAGTGACGTTTCAGAGGTCAGAGGAAGAGCAGAGACCAACACACACACGCGCAACGTACTCGCACGCGCACACACACACACACACACACACACACACACACGTGGCCGTGTTTCAGACGGGGAGCTGACGGACATCAGCGCGACGCGCTACGACGACATCAACACGATCACGTCGGTGCTGAAGCTCTACTTCCGCCTCCTGCCCATCCCCCTCATCACGTTCGACGTCTACTACAAGGTCGTCGACATCGTCAGTGAGTACACCACACGCACATACACTCACACGTGTACAGGGACATACACAGACGTACTCACGCCCACACACTGACATGTACACAGACACTCACTCACTCATTTATTCACTCACTCACACATGCACGCACGCTTTGTCAGAGAAGGTTGAGTCAACGAACAGCTCTACGGCGGCAGGATTGCCGACATCGCCAGACACACACGCACGTGCTTCAACCACAAGGCTGCCACGTGTGCTTTGCGCCTCGTCTTCACTGTTGTTTGCGATGTTTGCAGAGACGGACGGGATGATATTTGAAGACATGATGGGCCACCTGAAGCAGGCGCTGCTGGTCCTGCCCCCCGCCCACTACCACACACTGAAATACCTCATGGCTCATCTACATAGGTAAAATACCACGCAGTTTAGCCACACAAGTAACTTTAAGTGAATCCGTATTTGCAGCCTGCAGTTCGAAGATAATAATCTGCTCGTTCATCCTCCATTCGTTGACGCGTTGTTTTGGCCTCAGTTTCCAAAGCCACAAAGTTTCGAGCAGTCATCGTTTACTTGTTCATCCTACCTGTTGCCATGGTGACCTTTTCCTCCCCACGCTCGTTTCCAGGGTAACGGAGCAGCAACAGAAGAACATGATGAACGCTGAGAACCTGGCGATCGTGTTCGCGCCGACGCTGATCCGGTCACCGGAAACTGACCCGCTGTCGTCGCTCAGTGCCGTCAAGTACGAGCGCGAACTCATAGAGACGACCATCACGCACCACGCGCGCCTCTTCGAGTAGCGCGTTGCCGGGAGCGTTGCGAGGCGACGCCGCCGTCCGTGTCACGTGATGGTGAGACTCGTGGACGTGTGTTCGGGGTGTTGTGTGTGATGGAGAGGCACGGGGCACGGGTTAGAAACCTGCAGGCCCCGTGTTTCTGTGACGCTGAACTGGATCATAGTGACGAAGCCCAAGACACAGGAGGCGGTGTTTCCCCGCAGCACCACATCGGATCATGAAGCCCTCCCTCCTCTCCGCCTGCGCCCCGAGACTGCAGCGCCACCCCGCGTCACCCTGGATCATCATCCTCTGTGCGCCCTGCTGAGCTCACCTTTCCTCTCGCATCAGATCCAGCGCACCACCAAACCTTCATATGACAGATGCACGCTGAGCCACCAGCTGCTGTGGCGTCCCCGGCACCAGTTGGTGCAGACCGAAATGTGAAGATATCAGATTGTTTCAGGAAGGTTCAAAGGCCACGACGTCGTGCCGACTGTGAGACGGCCGTGCAACGAGAGAAGCATTCTCATGTCGATGTGTGTTCATCAGTATTCATCGTTTTCCATTCATAATCATCGCGTCGGGTCCGCAGGACATTTGCTTGTTCGCTTCATCACGTGACCTGCAAGAGCATGCGCAGTCAAACTCTGCTGCTGGCATCTATCGCTGCGGGACAGTATCCAAACGCGCATGCGTGTAAGTCCCAGTCTCCGCCGCAATACCACAAAGGGTAGATCTTTATCTGTACACATCCTCAGTGCCGTTTGAACGACAGGAACTTTTGTACTCAGCACGAAGCGAATTGCTTGAGAAATCTTGAGCGCAAGTTTCTTCTCAGAAGGCTGCTGCGAAGTTTGATACGACCCCCAAATTGCATTGTGTCCGCCAGGTGGCCTCGAGTCGGGTTCACCCTGGATGCGTCAGCGCTGCGTCTCGACATTGAATTGTAGTGACTCAATGCACGGCATGCAAGGTGAACCCCGCCTAAATAACTCTGGGTGGTGTGGTGTGGTGTGGACTGTAAACACAACAGCACGCGTCCAAGATCTGTCACAATCTGCGATGCCACGAATAGCAACTTGTAACATAGCGTAGATTTGATAAGCCGAACGGTCCGCTGGTGTTGATGTACGTGGGGCAACTGTTGATCAGCCCCACACAGCTGGCTGTCCCGTCTCCGCCTGGCTGCATCAGGGCTCCAGCGAATGAACCATATTGTCTAGTCAGTGCGAAATCTTGAGCTGGTTTTTCAAACTTTTAAAAATGCGAGTGAATCTGGAGCCATGCCCCCTCACCCCACAACGTGAAAACCTCGGATGTGTGACACCTCAGTTGAAACCAAAACACGAATTGTTGACAAAGTACCCTGAAATCCAAAAGACTGCGTTCGGAGTGCATTCGTCACGCGTCGCGTCCCTGAAGGAGTGCTTGACGGGTCCAGTTTGAACGCGGCTTGACCCATTGCTGACCCTCCTCGCTGGTTGGTCCTGCCCACACCAAACTTGACACGATAATTTTTTGCCAAACGAGAAATAGCAATACAAACGAACAAATTAACTTCTGTGAAGAACACTTGTCAGTTCTGTGCAATGTTGCTTCTCTCCGGCTTCTCGACGTGTTTTGGTTCACGGTGAGGAAGGCGACTTCTGCTTCTTCTGTTTGGAGCTTCTTCCTCCCTCGCTCTGTCTTCTCTGTGTCTCGACCGCGTGAGTTGAGACGAGATGCACTTTTATCGGAGTTTCGTCGCGTGCGAAGCAACTTCAGGGCCGCTGGCTTCGTTTGTGGTTGAGTTGCTCTGTACATTCGTTGTTACTTGGGAAGTTTTACGCTGTACATACCTCGTTACGTTTTCCCGCGGATTCGTCCCTTTATTCGTTGGGCACGTGCAGTAAATTTCGTGGTTGTGCCAAAACGTCAGATTTGTGTTGTTCGCAAAAAGCGCTCACTCTTTTTGGGGGGATGTTCACGAACAATTTGACTTGCAACGAAATTTACTTCACGTGCACAAAAACAATTTGTCACTTGCTTTGCAATGCACTGTGCAAGAAGCATTATTATGGTCGCACAGACTCACGTTGACTCCTGATCTAGTGAATCTAGTCAAAATAGCCACGAAGTGTATTACGGTCTGTTCCGCAACAGAATTGCCTCCACCTTGCTTGAAGTTTGCCGGGCGGATTCATACTGTTGCGTTCGGCCTTCTCACGGAGAAAATCTCAGTCGAGTGATGTTCGTGACCTTGTCCAGAGCTTTTGAGAACACGGAGAGGACGTTCTTGTTCTTGACGAAGAAGTGTTGCTGTTGCCGTGAGCTCCTTGGTGTCTGGAAAACAACATTGCGTGACTTGGGTTGGGTCCCCCCATCGGTTGAAAAATCGATTCACCCTGGTTGATACTGGGTGCGTTCTGCGTTGGGTTCCTGCACAAGTTCACAAACGTGTCATTGCTTGCGACCCAGCTCCGCTGCAGGACCATGATGCTTGACGCAATCAGTGTAAATCAGCGTTACACGCCCTTGATGCGCGCAACTGCATTCCGGTTCAGAGTGGACGACGTCTCTGTTTGAGTTACTCTCTTTTGCTTGTGATGGTTTCTTGATGTGAATGTGTTTCTTGCTGACTGTTCGCGGAACACGAGGAGAGCATTGACCACATGATAATGTGTGAACCTGGTGCCTGGATATATTTACACAAACTAAACACGACAGTGGGTGTCAGTCAACTCGGTGTGGCTTGGATGCGTCATGCTTCGCGTCCCCCGAGTCAGTGCACGCTGCGACGCCCTTGGGAAGCAGCACCTGTTGACTTGTGTGGGGTCGCCATGCCGCACGCGTTTGGACTTGGGCGGAACCAGATACGGTGGTTTTGATGATCATTGTGCCAAGACATGCCAGGTGCACTGGAACCAGCTGTCGCTCTTGCCTGTGAAATGGATGTGTTTGCTGTAGCTCTGTTCTGAGTAACCTTAGTCACCGTCAATTAGGATTGACACGCCTGTGTTTTTGTCTCCGTTGGTGCTTCGCTGTAGGGCTCGTCATGTTCTTCTTACCTATCAAGTGGTTGGATAGATTTGTTCAGCAGACGCGGGTTAAGACTTCACAGGTCGTGGTGCACGAAACCTCAACGTTGTGCGCGTCAATCAGACGCAAGGATTTTTGACGGAAACAAGTGCAATAAGCAATTGGCGAAATCAAACTGCTATATCCGACTCGCTCTTCTTGACCAAATCTGTGCAAAGGCTTCGGGCTGAATTTGCAGGAAAATTGCCTGGCAGTTCTTGCTCTTGTTTTGCGAACTTTTCTTCTGCAGAAGCAACTGGGTCTCTTGGAAACGAAAATCGAAGACTATTGCTTCCCCTTTCCATGCAGTTTGGTTTTCAAGCCAAAAATGGCAATTCTGTTCATATCATTTGCACGAATGTTTTCTTGCCGCATATTTGCTGGTTTTTTTACGTCTTAGTTGAAGTTTAGTTTGCTTCGCCAGTGTTTCGTGGTGATCTTGCCTCCTTTGTGTCGATCGTGGAAACTTCTGAGCTGTTACTCTTTGTGTTAGCGTGTCATGAAGTCATGCTGAGATTGGCAAATTGTAGACTGTGAAAGATAACCCGAAACAGTGGAAGTAGAGTTGAAAGACTGTCCAGAACTTGTTGATTTTGACTCAAGATTTGATTTTGGAACTGCACTGCAAGGAACGACAACATCTCGGAGCCAAAGTTATACCCAACTTCTTGTCGCAAAGACCTTATTCTTTATGTTGCATTTTCTCGCGTGTTAGGGTAAGCACGTTTTGGCACCACCGAAGAACAAAGTCCCCTACATTTGAATCTGTTGGTCCGAAGACACGTGTCAACACGACCCACCCACAACCAGTTGTATGGCGAAAACGTCACCAGCCTGACCCACCCACCAGCAGTTTCGTGTTTGTTTCAAGATGTTTTGCTCTCCAAGTCGCATTCAGTGCGTCACGCGATTTCGTTGTGTACAAGACAGTGGGCGCTGTGTTGAATTGGCGACGCATTGACTTGTGCAAATGACAGGCGCGATGCGTGACGCTTTCAGTGTGAAGTGGGCCCCACTTTTACCGGGTACCAGTGGCAGATCCAGGATCTGGTCGATTCCATGGCGGGGGGGGGGGCAGTTTCAATATTTTCAGCCAGTAAAAAGGCAAAATGTAGCGCCCGTGGCACAAGATTTGTGGGAATGGGGATGGGGGTTTGCTTCTTGGGTCGGGTGAAGCCGCCGCCCCCCCCCCCCCCTGGAACAGCCTGTGGTTCTCCCACAACAAAACTCTGCAGCATTCCAAGTCCCGTGTGCAGGTTGGTCCCGATAACTGCACTGTTTCACGGTCGGGTTGTCCGAACTCTGCCCTCACGTCTGTAAATGCGACGGGTCATGTGATGGAGACTTGTTCTCTCAGCGCAGAACTTTGCCCGTGACGTGTGTACGGCGTCACCGCACGAGCTGCGAACTGAGAACGCCTGTACAAACGTATTTTGTGAAAAATAGAACTCTGCATGTAACCAATGACTGGCACCGCCACCACTCACGCACAAGGTGGGAAAACAAGACGGTGGAGCAATAACGGTCAAACATGACACAAAACTGTTTCGTGGTATGTGATGGTGGTGCCAGTTAAAGTAACCAACCCCCTTCCTGCACTGTGCGTTGTGCCGTAAAACTGTGTCAGAGGAAATACTGCTGTTTCAAAACAGGATCAGGTCAAAGCGAGCGAGTTCTTGTAGAGAGGCCCTCTGGTGTGTTGTGGAACGGCAGTGTTTCCGTCGTCTTCTCGCTGTATCATAGCTTGTCGTACCGTCTGTCAGTGCCGTTCCCGTCGAAACCATTTTCTCCATGTGAGCTGTATTTCTGATACGCCGGACACTGATGATGACAATGTCCGAATAAATATCCATTTGCCAACGTCAGTGTTTCTGTCTTTGGTTGTCTTAGCACGCAGTCATCAAAACAAGCTTTCTTGTTTGAACATTTTAATCTGAAGGAATGCTGCTTTGTACAAAAGAACGGACCGCTTTTTGGTGGTTTCCACGTCCGCACAATGACCGAGACAAATGTTTGTAGCACGCGTGAACAAACATTGTTCACCGAACCAAGTTCAACGAGCCTGGACCCCGACGTTAAAATTCTCTTGGAAATAATTTAACTTTTTCAACTTGACGTCGTTTTCCTGGAGTATTTCTGCACTTGAATGGAGATGCCGGAAACTGGAGGTTCCTCCTGGTGGGCGAAACTGAAGAAGCCATCTGGCGGGAGAACGTGCTGCGCAGGTCAGGACTTCATGGGTTCTCCGTTCGTCACTTTGTGGCCTTGCTTCTCCAGCTCAGTTCTGAAGTGAAGGAAATCCAGATGTACACTCCTGGTCTGATCACCGACCGCAACATCCGAACACAAACTATCAGATTCTTTCGTCCTCGAACTGATTCCAGTGTCCACAGAAACCCGTTCTTCGAAACGTCAAATCGATTTGGTCCCACAAATGAAGGAACAATGCTGTCCTCCCCAGAAACGAGAGCGGTCCCACCCTGACCCCCGCTGGCGGCAAGTGCACTTGAGTGCCCCGCACCTGAGCTGCTGGGAAAAGTCGTCCTCGATGTTGTCGTCGTCCCAGTTGTCCTCCCAAACGTTCACGTCTTCCGTGTCCTCATCCGCGCCCGTCCAGTCTGCAACAAACACAACATTGTAGTGCGACGACACCAGCCGTAGATCTACTTGCCACAAACACCGGCAGATGGTATGGAGTCTTCTGTGTCTCAAAAAAATAGCACAAGAAGTTCCGTGCGGGAACCCTGATTGTCGGTTGTTTCGGTCTGGCCCAGGGGGTGGGGTGGGGGGGGGGGTCTAGCCCAGTGGGCAGGGGAGGTTACATTCCAAAGTGTGGACAGATGCACATATGAATGCTGGTTTTTAAGCTTTTAGCGCCACATAGATGGCCGGCTGCGCGACCATCAAAGATTTCCCTCCTTGCGGGTCAGTCTGGTCCGAGAAACTCAATCGAGCGTTTGTGATATCACAACACATGTTGGGTCCGTCCAGACTGCAAAGACTTTGACGGCTGCCTGACACCCAGCTTTCATTTTGAACAGGACAGGGTTGTTAAAATGCAGCACAACAGGTTTGGTGGGCACATCTCTCCTTTGTTGTTGCGACCACTCGTTTCTGATTTCACGTTGTTTCGACTCTCATTGTGATTCAGCACAAATTGACCAAGCCATTTCTCGTATCAAAAGCACTTCAATGAGCTCAAACACAACTGTTCAGTAAAGTTCATACATTCGGTTCGAAACTGAACATTACCTTCTGCAGGAAACTCTTCGAATTCGTCGTCTTCTTCCAAAAGTCCCAAGTCGGGCTTTTTCTCCTTTTCCTTGTCTGCCATTTTGAAAATGGTGTGAAATCGTTGCAACAGGTGCGCTGGCAGGTGCCTCTTTCAAAACTCTAGAAACAGCTCTCAGACCAGAGTCAAGGGTAGAAAATCAAAGGATAAACTCCAAATAAATTTTATAATTTTATGACGCAAGTTTGTCCGAACTATGGCTGAGATTTGCAAGAAAACTATGAATTTGTTTTCTGATCAAAGTTGTTTAGAGAAGCATTTTCTCTCCACACCGACAGTGCGGGAATCGGCCGCCAGGTGTTAATGGAGCTGCCATGTTGGATTGAAAACAGCGGATTTCCTGTATTCTTGTGTTGATTCCATTGTCCCTTTTGACAACACCAGGTGTTTGGACCAAGTTCGAGACACGATGGCCGATCGGAAGGCAGAGTTGGAGAGGAAGAAGGCTCGCCTGGAGGCGATGCGAGCCGAGAAGAAACGGAAGGAGGACGAACGGAAGAAAAAGGTCTGTTCCAGATTTGACAGCTCAGCTTCAAACATTTTTGGATGCAGCCCACGTCTTGTCCGCTGATGCAAACAAATTGTGCTGTCCACAGATCGCCAACGAAAACAAAACGACTTGTGTGTCAGTAAATTGTTCCAGCTTCCTCAGAAACTGAAGAGAACTCGGTTTAGAGCCCGATCAAAGAACCCCACAGGATTTCCGGCTTTCCCAGAGACAGCCCGCAAAGACCCGAAACTTTGTGAAGAGATGGATCTGGACTGGATTTGAGTTTTCAACCAGTCTGCACGCAACCACTGTTACCAGTTCCGAGAAGGAACAATTCAGACTTGTTATTTTCAGGCACTCTGAAATTTCTGTCAACGCACAACTGGTTCACGTGTCTTCCAGGCCTCGGAAGTTTTTGGTTCGAATCCTTTTGACAGAACCTGAAGTTCAAAAGGGAAATTGAATTTGAGCAAAGCTGGACAAGCCTCTTTCAGACTCCGAACCGGAATCTTTGAAGATCCAAATCCTGCAAGCACAGCCCCAACTAAAGCACCACGGGCGAAAGTTCAAATTGACAAAGCAGCAAGCAAATCGATCTCATTATGCACGGCCAGTGAGCCGCTTCTGTGGCGGTCCCGTCTGACAGCAGCTGCGATGTTGAAATCTGTCCTCAGACGTGGGTGTCCTTCAAAGATGAAGTTTGTTGTTTGGCGTGCAATTTATTTGACCAAAGAAACAATACGCCTCGTCAGAATGTAACGGACTCAAAACGTGTTGAAATGAATTTATTTTCACAAATCCGACCCACCCACTTTACTTTCCAGGTTGTTAGGAGCGTTTGAAGAACATTTCGTGCTTATTTGTTTTCCATGTATTGTTTCAGGGCCCTGGAGAGGTAGTGGTAATTTTATTTTGAACAGTGCAAATCGGAAACAAAACCTTTTTGTTGTGTTTTGGGTTTGAAGACCTGGCAGGTCCAAAAAAGAAGAAAGAAAAAGACCTTGTTTCGGATTTGAACATCTGTCTGTACAATGCAGGCAAAGCGTCAGTGGTGCAGTTTGTTCAGCTTCCAGTCAGATTCACCGTCCTTGGACGGAAAATCCCAGTTCAGACCGCAATCCAATTCTTACCGCTGTCTAACTGCATTGCTGCACCTCGTGAATGAAAGTCGAGCCACCAGGGCATTTAGTCAGTCGTGTTGTCTCTGCGTTGCGTTGTGTCTCTTCTGCTGTTTCTCGAAGCTTAGATCACGAGTCTGGATTGATTCCCTCTGTTCTCTTCACACTCTCGCGGAGCTGGTGCGAGTCTGCTTGGGCTCCACGCACATCCGGTGTACAGGACGGAGCTTTGTTCCCGTGAACAGAAGTGGGACACAAGCTCCACCTGTCCCAAAGAAAATACCGGTGTACCCAAAAACTTTGGCTTCAGTGGACTGCGCTGCACCAGTCTGAGTCAGCTTCTCTGCACCAGCGACGGTGCCCTGGTTTCTCTAGTGCACCACTCTCGTCTGTTGCGTCGTGAAGGCAATCTCACAGTGTTGTCCGACACATCACGAAGTGTTGTTCATTGATCAAAACGGTGTACTGTTCGTTGAGTATCCAGCTCGGGTTCTACGTGCAAAACAGTTTGAGGGACAGACTCTTCTTCTGTTCTCAAGTTCATCTGCTTTGGCATCGTTACACAAGATGACAGAAAAAGAGAGTTGTTTAGTCATCCCCAAAAAATTGTGCGCCTTATTCACGTGACCGGTTTGTTGCTCGCAGGAGGCAGCGGCGGCGGCGGCAGCGGGGGCCGGCGCCGCTGGCGGGGGGCAGGACCTGCGCTCTGAGGCCGAACAGCTGCTCAAGGACCTGGGCATCCCCGACGGTGAGTACAACCGGGAGGACAACCCCAGGCACTGACCGGAAATACGTCCCGGAAGTACAACTCGCAGTGCAGACGCGAAGTGCACATCAGGAGACAGAAAGTTCATACGGAAGAACAATCCTCACCACAGCCTGGCATTGTGATATGCCAATCGTTGGGAGTACAGTGCATTCCATTTCTGCCCAGCTCAAGCAGAAACGTGTTTGTTGCAGCCCCTGCGAACGCGCCCAGCGCCGCGGGTGCCCCTCCCGGCGCGCCTCCCGGGGGGCCGCAGCCGCCCGCGCCGGACCAGCCGACCGTCGTCACGCATGCGCCGTACGTATATCCTGCGCGTCCCGCAGTCACGTGGTTTTGTTTACAATTCAGTTCAGTTTGCCTCGGGGCGACTGGAACAAGGACTCCGTGTGAACATCGTCCACGTTCTCAGCGATTTTCCAATTGTTCCTGTTGTCCTTTTCTCAGCGTCGAAGATCCTTTTCTTTTCCCGTGGCTTTTGTTTTGTTCACACCGTCAACTTGTTGCCATGGTGATTGCAGCGCCAAGAAGGTGAATCTGAGCGTCTCCAAGGTGACGCAGACGCACATTCCGCCTCGGGAGACGGTTGCGTACAACAAGGAGACGCAGACGCCGCACGAGGTGCACGATCGCGAAGGTAGGTGCCGCTAAACTCCGTGCGCAGCACTGTCGCCTTCACCACAGTCTGTGCACGCACCGAGCGGGCTGAGTTTCGTTCAGTTCGGCCGGTCTCGGAAAACTATGAAGGGAATCTAGAGATGTTGATTTGGTGGTGAGGTTTTCGCTTTTCGTCGGCACTGGCCGGAACTGAACTTGCTCAGTTTGCTCTGTGGTCAACAGATTGTGAGTGAATTCCTTCTCTGTGTAGTGTAGGGAAATGCGAGAATTTTAATTCTTTGTGTGTGAGGAACGGGGCTGGCCTCGGGAAAGGTGTTCAGTGTGCGCGCGGGCTGGCCGTCTGTGTGTGCAATTTTTATCATTTTGGTGAAGCCTTCTTCAGACTTTAGATGTGTTTGAGCCCCAGATGAATGAAATCGTGCACTTCTGTTTCTCGTCCCTCAAGTGTGTTTCTGTTCTGCCCGTTCTGCGATGATTCAAAACGGAAAAGTTCAGAAGTTAATGGTGTGTGGGCGTGGGTGGCAGATAGGTGGTCTGGGGAGGTTTCTGAAGGAAAGCGATCCGAAGAAACAGAAACCCGTGAGAGTGGGTGCGACGGCCTCTGTGTCGTGTTTTGCCGTCGTTCACTGGGCCCCGCCCGACTCCTGTGTAACTGGGTGCGTTGTTTGACCTTGAAGCTCGACCTTGGGACTACTACGGTGAGTAAAGTTCTGTTGCTATGGGCACGTCGCCTTGGTTACCGTCACATTATTTTCGTCATTTCGTTTCCTTGGTTACTGTGTGATGTGCATCTTTGGTTTATGTCACGTGATATGTGCTCGGTTGTTTGTTGCCACTTTCCGTATCCTTGGTTACATATTTTCTCTGGATTTGCCGCAAACTGGTTCATGTGGAAAAACGACGGAGCAAGACTAACCTGTGCGTCTCACAACTTTCATGCAAGACAGAAGCTCGCGTTTTCCTCCGAAAAAGTTTTTGCTTTCAAAGACGAAATTCGCGCTGTTGACTCGCAGGTGAGACTTGCTTCCGCCGTTGGCGCGTAGAATGCAACATCACAAGGGGCAGATGGCGAAGGATTTGCACAAAGCGACACGTAGCGTTTCGGTGCGAGGGAGACCAGCAGTCGGTTGTTAGTGAGGGTAGCCTGCCGGGAGGGAGTAGAGTCTTGTTCTGCAGCATGGGTGGGTGAATCGCACGGAAAATTCCTGCAAGGGGGAAATTGAGCTTGGTTTGCACAATGCTTTCCTTCCTCGTACGTTGCGGCCTTGTTCACGTCAATGGACGCTGCGTCGCCAAATGGACGCAGCGCTCTGTGGCTGGTACAGGGACGTGACGCATTCAGTGAAAGGTTCCATACGTGCGTGGACAGTGTGTCGCGAGTTGTGTGTTTCATTGGCAGTGTGGAGGTTTACCTGACCATCGCGCGTTAAAAGGAGCGTCGCGCGCTCTCGTTGGAGGGGGCGGGGGGGGGGGGTGTTAACCAAATTTGTTTTGGTTTGTTT
>JAAUXT010015828.1_pt1 | contig 22398 bp, 16 predicted proteins | sample 7278171 | NCBI WGS metagenome assembly JAAUXT01 (sample SAMN14350112, study PRJNA611818) | marine sediment metagenome | isolation source: surface marine sediment (1.8m) | place: French Polynesia: Moorea | collected 2018-08 | reverse complement strand
TGAAAAAGGGGTCACAGGTTGAGATCATCAAGCACAAAAAAGTCATTGGGCAAATACGGTGGTCCTGGTTTTTTTTTCGGTGATTTGATTTGGCTCACACCGATTTGGCTCGCTTTTTCCAAAAGCTCCCAAATCGTGCAACCCACCTCAAATCACCGAAAAAAAAACCAGGACCACCGTATTTGCCCAATGACTTTTTTGTGCTTGATGATCTCAACCTGTGACCCCTTTTTCAACAAGATTGCTCTTTGGAAATCCCCAAAATACCTTCTGGGGTTGCCTTCACAAAAATATCAGTCCACAGGATTGGTTCACCCAGTTTTTGAGCTTGACCCATCTGGTTTTGAATTGAAGGGTGATGCACACAGCAAGACACAGGACAATGACTTCACAACAGCATTCTGCCTTTTGGCGGAGCGGCTGAATAAATTCACCTGATGTAAATTTCCTACAATCATGCGGGTTGGTGGTCCTGGAACATTGCTGTCCACCACACGCCCCACTTTGTAGACGGAGTTCCACCAGTCGACGCAAAAGTCCACCACAAGGAAAGTGACTGGAATCGCTGCGACTGAAAATGATCAATTTCATTTGGTAGATTCAAGGTAAATCGACTTCTCACTGTCCCACTGAGATGGAAAACGGGAGGCAGGGCACCGTGGAGCAAAACCTCTGTTGATGTACGAGCTGTGGCGCAACAAAACTGAGAGACAGCTCCATCGCAAACCAGACAGGACAGGACAGGACAGCAGTTCGGATCCCTGGGAGATCGAGATGCCCGAGTTGGTTTGAGACTCACACTTCACATCTCCTGAACTGGGCGAAGATGACAAACCTGCTGTGAGGCCGAGGGAAATCTGCTTCGACGACACATCGTTGAGGCCAAGACTCGCCAGGATAGACGAAACATCCAGTTCCTTCAGCTTCAACAAACTCTCCATGTTTACTTCGCCATATGCGTCAAGTTGGAATGAAATTGTTCGACGCTCGACGATCTTGTCAGTTTCACACAGATACTGCGAGCCAGATGATCTCTTTTTCGATTTGTTCCAGCTGTCACACTCGAGTTGTAAAGATGTACCTGAAGGTCTCAACCTGAATTGTGCTCCAGAAATCTTCCAGCCTCAAAGGGAATTTCTCGAGCGTGTCGTCCACGTGAAAATCAACCATGCATGCGACTTCAAACCATGAGTATCCGCTGCGGTTTAGACTTCACGAGTATTGGAAATGCACTTGTGCAGTCTTCAATTTCTGGCAAGGTCTAAATTTGCTGCAACGGCAACGCAACCGCGAGGGCAACATAAATCGCAGAAAAAGGCTGTATTCGCGTAGAACCGCAGGGACTTCAAAAAGTTTATTGTGGGTTGCAACAGATGAACAAAACAATTTAATTGGTTTCACAAATAATTGCATTCGATATAACATTGCCTGGTGTTCACTTCTCAGTCTGAATGCAACTACTTCACCCTTGAAGAACCGTTGAACGAAACCATATTTGTTCGCACATGATTCAAACTTCTCAATGAACATGCAGCTTCGCCAGTTTTGGTTCGTCTTTGAAAAGGACATGAATACAAAGGTTGTTCATCACAAACTTACCGGTATGCTTTTCTCAAAATACCAATCGTGTTCTGGCATGATCACTTTCACACTGAATGCACACAAAGGTGACAAGACTTTCTCGTTGCACCTTTTCAGAGAAAATAATGTTGAGCATGGGGGACGGTTGGGCGCTTGCACTACAGTACTAGCCATTGCGGACTCATTCTTTGGAGCAAAGAATTTCTGAACGGACGACACCTACAGGGCGGATCAGCTATTGGACAACTACTGTGTTCGGGCGGGCATAACAGCTTGCTTTCTTTCGTACCAATCAGGCAAACAGATATTGCAAAACTATTTTCTGACGATGGACTGAAAAGATTTGCATTGTGAACGCATCTGGGAATGTGTTGCTTCGTGCCGAAGAGAAAGACTTGTAGCACAGTATGTTTTGCAAACCTTGTGGAATAATTTGCAAAAATCTGTTGCGTTGCATTGATGCTGCGGACAGAACAGGACGAGCAGAAGCGACCGCAAGTCAAAACAGCTCACTGCAAAAGTGAGCATTTCTCGACACACTACGAACGCACCGACACTTCTTCAGGCACCCCTGCGACAGATTTGTTTCGCATGTTTTTCGTACCTAACTTGTGGACAGACAACCTGACACAACTTGAGCACCAAAGTTCAGTTTAAAACACCCAGCAGTCACAAATGTTCACTACTTTTCCACGCAAAAAAGCGGCATGTTTGCACTCAACGCCGAAACGTTTGACGCAAACTGGAATGAACAATGGTGTTAGAATTCTTCGGCATCTGGTTTGACTTTGTTCTGACGGTTTGTTTCCTTATTTTCGTCTCGGTACCTTGACTTTGCAGGCTTAATTTTTTCAGACAATACGACATAAATCCGAACTGGAAACGGAGAAACACTTTCTCTCCGAATCGATGTCGTTCTGTTTCTGCAGGATTCAAATTCACCGTGAACTTCGTCTGTCTGCATCCTGGTTTGTTTCGTTTTCGCCAACTTACCTTTTGACAAAGACCGCATTCGAACAGATTTTTGGCATCGGTCTTTTGTGAACTTCCAGTCAAATACAACCTCCGCGCAACCCGTCACTGACTTGGTTTGAAGTCTTGTGCTTTACCCTCTGCAAACCCACTTCCTCTCGCTCTCCACTTCCATCTCACGCCGCTGTGGCATCACGCTGCTATGGCACACAACTTCCAGCCGGACCTTCTCACTCACGAACGCACTCCTACGTATTTGGCACATGTCTGTAGCTCAGTTGGGCATCATCTGACTCGGCCTCGCTCGGCGCTATCACGCGTCGCCCTTGTTGTCCTGCTCGCGCTGCGCCTGCACGTCCTTTTGCTCGGCGAGCACGTGGCCGAAGCGGCGCTTGTCGATGTTCATGTTGACGGCGTCGATGTGGCGGAAGAGGCGGTGCGCCGACATGGACTCGGGGAGGCGCGTCAGGAACTGCGCGAGGTGGATGAAGTCCATGTTGAGCAGAATCTCCTCGTACATCGCCAGAACCCCTGCACAACACAAACACGCAAGTTCAGCCGCGATTCAATGCAGCCTATTTTCCATTGGTGAGCAGAGTCAGCCACCCTTCCAAACTGAAAGTCCACGTGAACATAACCACCAACATGAATCCAACATTGCCTCTGAACTTAACCAGAAAAGTGTCCACTTTTCGAACAATTGTACAGCAACAGGCGTGTTCTTTCCTTTGCTTTGGAAGGATCTGGCGCCACAGCAGATATTTTCGCCAGCCATTTGATCGAAGTGCAGCAATATTTGTGGTAACATCTTGGTTTGAAGCCCTCCAAATTTTCGAAGCAAGTCACAGCTGACTCACCGAGAGCTGTTCTGAAGAGGAATTCCTCGCCGTCCCGACAGAAAATGTCCCACACTCGACTCGCCAGGTCCAGCGGCAGAGACTTGGCGTACAACGTGAACATCCTGCAACAAAATCACCAAATTTGAATCTGTGAACGAATTTGCAAGTGTTGAGATTTGTAACTGTTGACTCATCTGTCTTTCTGCACTGAGCAATCGCATTTGCCCATCGCACACGCATTGGAAACCGTTCTGTTGTTCACATACTTACCAGTCGATGATGTACAGATCTGGGGTGAGGCCCTGCTTCTCAAAGTGTGCGTGCAGCTTGGGGAGGTTCTCAAAGAAGAATTCTTCGTACGTCGCGAAGTAGGACTTCATCTGAGAACAAGGGAACAGAAGATGACACAAAAGTTTGGACTCCTTCAGGCAGAACATCTGAGCTTTACGAAGATGTCAGTGTAGTCCGGGCAACGACTGACTTCACGATTCATAATTGTTTCTGTGCTATGACTGATCAAAAGAATTGACGCTGAGACTCCATGAAGCAAATTGCAAAACTCGAGGACTCTTCCCCTCACAAATCCGATTGATCAACAGGCAGCAAAGGGAGTGAGCGGTACGCACGAGGCTCTCGTCGAGTCTGAAGAAGGCGATCTGGCAGGGTCGGTTGAGCAGGTTGGCGAAGCAGCAGAAGGCGTCGTCCACGTCCATGTTGAGCAGCAGCACCGCCGCGATGAACGACATCCCCTGAACCTGCAAATGTCACATTGAACTTTGCGCATCTTCCACACGAACAACTTGTTTGCGCTGTCTGTATCGATTCTGTTTCGAGGCGTCATGGGGTCGTAAATGCGAAGCGGCCTTTTCCGCTGAAAGCAGCAATTTTGTCATTGAACGGATCACTGAACAGAACACAAGAGAAAGCATTCAACTGCAAATCTTTAGTCTGCCTCTTTTTTACTGGACAAATGTCCCATGAAGGCGTCAAAAGAAACAGCTCGTGACAGCGTTGCGCAAATAGAGGCAAGAACGCTTTGCTCGCCACACGAATCAAGTCCACTTCCAATGCTTTTGTTTACGACAACACTTACATATCCCACGTCAGGTCTGTAGCAGGCGTAGGCGCCCAGTAAACCCTGTAGTAATTCGTGGTATGGTCCTCCCTGAAAATAAGATAAAGCACAAGCGCTCATGAAAGCGTTTTCCATGAAAGCGTTTTCCACCCAAATCCCTGTGGGAGGGAACACACTTGGCGTTCTCTATGCAGAGTTGAAAATGCTCTCTCTCCCCAGGATTGGCCCCGACCCCTTGATGGCCATTGGCCCCACCGGATCTGCACGCACCTTCTGGAATATGCAGAGCTGCGGGAATGTTCGTGACACGTCCAGTTTGATGAGCTCGACGCTCGCCTCTCGACTCGCCTCGCACTCTGCAAATGAGACGAGGTCAGAGTGTCGTGACCACGGCCGGGCCCCGAGGAGACTCCCGCTGACGTGGCTGATGCAGGGCTCCTCGCAGGTGATGACCTCAGTGCACGGGATTCCGCGAGATCCGCAGTTTCGTTGCTGTTTGTTTTTCCTTCCACAGTTGAACTTTTCCTTTTTGACGTGTGTTTACACAATCCAACTGCTCATGAACGTGAATTTGGCTCCAGCAAGATCAATGTGGTAATCATAGATCAACCTCCCACCTGATCGATCAATTGACAAACAAGACCAGGCCCCAAAAATGCAGCGACATAAACGCACCCAGGTTGCTGTGGATGGAGTCGGTGTCGCCTCCCACCCCGTCCAGCAGACCAAAGCGCTCCTTGGCTCGAGCGAGGCAGATTTCGTACAACTCTGCAACAACAGAGACACACACGAGTTGACATCGATAATCAACCAGAACCTCAATGCACCTGATGTCTGGCTTCTGGCAAAATTAACACTGCAAACAAACAATTTCGCTGCAGTTTGTCATGTGGCTCAGGAACATCACATAAAGTTGCTCTCAGCTGAGACCTTTTTCCACCTGCATCAAGTTGATACTGTTGATGCACCCCGGAAATTGCTTGCTTTCAGGAAAATAACAAAACACGCAAAGATGAAGATAATAGAAGAACACCTACGATTCCAAATCTCTGACAAAAACTGCAGCGAAATGGAAATGGAAATTACCTGCAGTCAAGTTCAGATCATTTCCTATTGCGAGTTTCCACACTCTTCCGCGCACGCTGGGAGGGATACCCAGCCACCACAGGTCCTTCGCCTTTTTGCTCGTGCTCCTGCAAGGACATGAAACATTCGGGTTTCCATGATCTTCTGCACCCGACACAACTGTGCTTTTCGCTGAAAAGCGAGTGAGTAGGTGTCACACAGGTGGACTCGATCCACCCACACAACTTCTATTTGGAAAATAGATCTTTGCAAACAGCAACTTTCACAAAACACACGGAGGCAAACAGGCAACTGCGGGTGAACAACTCACATGGTGTCCCAGTCCTTGAGTATCTCTGTGTTCCACACTTTGAGCGCGGCGGCGAGTTCCTCCTCGTGCCGGAGCTGCTCCGCCATCCGCTTCTTGCGGCGCTTCGCTTCCTTCAGTTCTGCGGTCGGATGAAAAGAAAGGGAAATCAACACCTCACCAGCTGAAAGACGATCTCTCTGCTTTCACCCCTCCACCTGAAAAACGATCCGTCCCTTTCAGATTTCTTCCTGCATTGTTGGCATCATGTCGTCTACTGATGGAATTGCACACAAAAATGAAGGAGTTTTTTTTCTTGACAGACAAGAGACTCATTTATCTGCAATGAATTTTCCCAAATTAATCCCGCACCTGGTAATTAGCGCTGTACATCCCGCACAGTCTCGTCATCAGAGTCTAATGAGCTGCAGAGCCCATTGTGGTGCAATATGACAGGCTGAACACACAGCCAGAGAGGCCCAAGAGACAGACGACTCATCCAACAAATTCAGTTTCGGAATTAAGTTCTGGCGGGATTCAGCATGTGCAGAGATTCTGGCGCACAGGAATGTTCATCAGAAGGGATTTGCCCAGCGCTGTCGCTCTGTTCCTGGGGATTCCAACTGTCGTTAGCGACAAACTGTCACGGGCAAAATTAACATTCTCAGTGGAGCAGGTTGGATTGCAATAAAAAACCTCGCGACACACGCGCCAATTGAATTTGTAAGACTAAAACATGGCTGTTTTGGCCTCTGGTCATCTTCGGCAGAACCGACTCCTATTTCAGGAGCTCTGTGCGCCGACTGCAGTCTCAGTCTTCTCACGTCCTCGGCTGCTGCACTCGTCTCTGCTCAGAGTCTCAGTCACCCAAACCTCAAACTCCCACAGGCAACAGTAGCAGCGTCCATTTGGATGCGCGGAACACGCTAATAGCTATGTAAATGCCATTCACACACAAATACACCCAGGACGGCAACACGACTTGGATTTCATCCAGGTTCCAGTCGTGTTTGAATTATTCAAAGCGACCGTTTTGCTTGTACGACAAAGCAACAGTTGCCACAGTGGACGATGCATAAATGCCGAACATAAAACTTTTCTGTGTTCATGGCTAATAAAGCGTGTGTTGTTTGTTTTGAAGTTGTCATTTGTTCAAACGCACGAACGAAAAGCAGAATCCCGGGGCGAACTGCGCAGTGCGGTCGATCGGAACACTTCCGTGAACGTCCGCGGATGATGCCTTGCCAAAGGAGTCATTGGTGGGCTGTCGGAAACTAAATGCGACATTCCCCAAGAAAAGATATGCCCTTGTTCAAGAGGCATTCCAACGTCTGACAGACACCAATCACAGACCCATGTTCTCGCACCATCTTGCTGAGTGTTTCCAGGGACAAAATGTGCGTGTCACAGGTGAACACGGGAGTGCGCCGCACTGGTTGCATAAATTTCAATCATAAAGCTTGTCCGGGAAAATTGATGAAAATTTCCTTCGGCAGCTTCGTCCTTCAGAGGCACCGGCATCTTCCACGGCCTTGGGCTTTCCGCGCGGAAACGATTAATTTCCGTCACCCTCTAGGACTCGGCACCGACGGGACCTTTCAGTCCACGGTACATGAAGGGAAGGGCAACCCTGTCTGTGCGCTGGTTCGTTTGTGTCATCAAACGTCTTGACTCCATCAAGCTCATTTCCAATAACTGCGCCAACGCCCTCCGCCCCTGCGCCTGGTGTGAAGACCAGCGCACATCCAGCAGAAAGTCCCCGTGTCTGGCAAATAGTGCTTTTTTATTTCCACATCACGCCAGGATAACTCTGTGAAACACATTTTTCAGTTTCAGTACTGGGCGTGTGTTCCCAGCCCGTTTGATCTCGGGAACACAATGGAATCAAACGGTGGAAAGAGATACGGTTTGACATTGATCAATCGATCAGAGGTTCTGATGCTGATCTGATGGACAGAATCACTTGATGGACGGTCTCCTGTCACACCAGTTCAATTCCCTGCTGTGTTCTGATAGTTTGGCACCAAGACACGTGAACATGCAGAAAATGCCCAAAACGGCACAGACGACATTCCACCCCTGAGGTGTGCATACGTTTTCTTTTGAGGCCAACGTTCGCTACGAACTGCTTGTGCTGCTCCAAGCAAATGCAATGCACAAGAGGAAAATTCGTTCTTTTGAATAACCAGCGAGAAACATCAAAGTTGTGCTCTGCCAAGCACGCTTTGAAAGTCTTTGGTTTGTGAGACAACGGCTGCAATGACTTGGAAAATGCAGTAATTGTCGTTCGATGTACGAGAACAGCAAATGTGTGCGCTGTTGTTGAACTGTACCAGACAACGATTCTGATATAAAACATTTCTTCCTTTTCGATGAACTTCGTCCGAAGTTCGACCTTCATCATCGAAACGCGGAACTCATAAAACCTGTCTTTTTTTGTGTGCGCACCTAACTGAACCTCGTCTTCACTTCCAAGGACAAAGAGAACAGTTTTTCACGCAGTGAAGGCGATTTGTCGCCCGAGAGAACATCGCTGCGATTGCAGGTCTCTCAGCTAATCCGTTCTCCCTTCACGCAAACCGCAGTGTCCGTCCCGGTGCGATGTCGCTCCCCGTATCGAACTGCACCTCACAAGCAGAGCAACTCCAGCTGCAGCTCTGGGACCTGGAGATCCGCAGTTCTGCGGGAAAAACGCTGAAACCATCGCGCAGATCGTGATGATAGTTCACGCGGGATCGCTGCTGCGGGATACCAGGGCCTCTACCCACACGATCAATCACAACGTCGACACTTCCCGAGATTTCCAACAGAATACGGCAGACAACAAAATGACCATCTCCTTCTCCATGTCACGGGCCTCGGGCCAGGAACTTTGTGACGCGTTGCAGACGTTCCCAGGGATTAGCAGCTCAATCAATGGCTCGGCGTGTCTGCGTCACACGCTGCTTCCATGGGTGTGGCAGTAAACAGCCATGTGAGCGAACGAGAACAACGCTCTGAAGTGTTGACTCAAGGCTTCATCGTGGGTGCATCACAGAACAGTGGATAACATCTCTTCCAGCTCTCGCTGTCAGACTCATCAAGGCCAAAAGAGAAACATTTTTGAAACGTGCAAAACGATACTGAGGCTCCAAACAAAATTCCACTGCATTTTGAAACGAAGATCAAAGAGGCCTGAGACTTTATGAAAACTGAAAAACGTGACAACAGTTTTATACGAAAGAAGATCTCGAATAATATCCATTAGCGAACTGTGTACACACACAGAGGGAACAGTTCAAAGCTTTTCTTGATTCACCCTGTTTGACACGCCTTCCATGTATCGCGTTGTGCGCTGCAGGGCTGGACTCTCTTGTGTTTAGCAACAGGGAAATTTCATTAGGTCCTTTACCCCTGCAGCAGAAGGATCAGGACGGCTCAGCACCGCGGTGCAACCTGCTCCTCCAGATCGATCTCCAGTGCTTCCACCGCTGCCCATTGTTTTCATCCCACGTCTCTGATTCACCGTAAAACACGAAGTGACGTGTCTTCACCACCGAGCAATTACTGTCCATTTGTATTCCGCTGAAGCTCTAACTGCAACACTTTACCTTCCCCGCCGAGGCCCCGGACGAGCATACATTTACACATTCGGAGCAGCCGAGCTGCCACAGAACTGCAGTTGGTCGAAGTGAAAGTGAAACTGGGGAGTATTTTGCACACATCTTTCAACCAAAGGAAAATGACAAGCAAGCACCTCAAGAGGCTTCTCATTCACATAACCAACAACCCTCCACCTGCTGCTTTTGGACAAAAAACACTGTCACCATCGCTGAGGCTTTTTCGTGCATGTTCACAAGCTCATAAAAGTCAATGAGGAACCTTTTAGAGCATCGAATATGAAACTCTCCCTCAGGAACTACGTATGCTGATGGTTTCGCCTGTACGAAAGCTTGCACGAGGTATTTGGTACGCTTGTACGCATCGTATTTGGTCTCAAGTCAGAGGGAATGGCTGTCTTCCTCGCATTCTATGCTTCTGAGAATATCAAACTTCCGCACCAAGCCGGAAAACAAAGCAACCTGACACAAGTCAGTTACAGGCAACGAAACTTCAACATAAAGCTCGTTGGTCACAGGACAGAAATGATTCCGCTGTGTCATGAGACTGCGTCTCGAAGTTCAGCTCGACTTTGGAAGAGATGCAGAGATCAACAGAGATTAGGTGCTCGACAGCAAATACGATCCGCTGTAAATCCAGGCTCAATCCAATCGAGCCTCTTCACTTCGACTGCAGCCTCTTGCCAACCATGTTCGTACTGCGACAGACACAAAATGTCACTGGATGCTTTTCTTTTTTGGCTTTCTGACAATTTCTACAAAAGCAACGTCTCAGAATTCTGGGATTTCACTTGGTTCTGGCAACTTTTCTGATTTTCTGATTTCTTCTTTTCAACCCAACAGGACATCTCTTTCTTTGTGTTGCAACAGTGTGTTGTTTTGTACTTTGGCAAATCACAAATACAGCACAGCGGGTAAAACACCGGCAGCTTAAACGCACCAAAGCCGCCTTGCTAAGTTTTCGCCTGACGACACAAACAACAGCTTTGACATAAATGAACACTGACAGGAGACGACGCAAGGCAGACGGAGACAGACTACACGGACGTACCTTTCTTCTTGGCTGCCTCCACCATCGCCTCGTACTCGAGTTTGTGCTTCATTTCCTCCTCCGGGTCTTTGGACGGCAATCCTCTGCAAGAACCACAGAACCGTGCTCATTTCACCAGTCAACATGTTTGCTGAGAAAATTTTGCGAACGTCACTTCACAGGCCAGGAAAACACGATGTGGAGAGTAAACTCGACACAGATCGATTTCAGATAGTCCATCGACAGAAGGAAATGACATTTTTCTGGGCCGAGTGATAATTGGAGTTGACAATTTTCTTCTACCAGGCGCGTTTGGCACTGACTGCAGAAACTACGTTTCAGGCACAGTGCGTGTGATGAAACAACAAAACTGCGAAAAGTTTGCATGACAGATCACGCAACTGCTCATTACTGGCAAATGACTTCGTCCGATCACACGCAGTGCGACCGCCCACTGAGTGGGTGGCACGACGCCAAACTTTCCAGAGAAGGCAAAGCTCCAGTAAGATCTGGCTAAAATTAGCAAAGCCTTTCCTTGTCAGTCAGTGAAAAGCAGCGTCGCATTTCATTCAGGTCAACAGCGGAACAACAAACACGCAACCAACGCAACCACTGTCATCCGAGGGTCGGACTCCTCTGGAGTTTATCCGCAGCAATAAGAGCGAACGAAACTCACTGCGGGCGGTTCTCGAGGATGAGCGCCGTCGTGGACAGCACCTCGACGTCGCTCTTCTTGGCGCGCGTCACTGCGAGCTGCGTCTCGCGCAGGCGCGCTGCGTACTCCTCCTGGATGCGATTCGGGTCCTTGGTCGGCTGCGGCGCGCTCTTAGGCGGAACTCGTCCGAACAGCTTCCACCCAGCGTTGTCACTCGTCTCTTTGCCCTTCCGAGAGAACAAGCTCCTGGAAATGGAAACATCACACATTAGTTTTCAACAAAACGCGGCAAACAAAGTGCGTCGTCGTTGGATGCCACGTAGAATCAGTTGAGAGATTTGGGATTTGCATCCTCACAGAAATCTGAACAAAACGTTCCCAGTGGATTGGTTCACCCTGATCGCCCGCGTTCTTCGCAAATGAACAAATGTTGACCTGGATGTTATGCAGCACAAATCACACTTGCAGGTTTTCTCTGCAGAGCAATGTGAATCAGCACGACTGATTGCTCTTCTCCTGCGGCATGAAACTCGAGTAATCTTGTTGGAGGAACTGGCCAGGGTCCGCTGGAAAATCTCATTCTCTCCGAAGAACTCGTAAAAGCCGGGCCCTCTTCCTTTTGATGAACCCAGAAGGACACACGCAGGTTTCTGCACAGCGGGCAATTGGTCAACATAAAATCCAATCTTCTGGTAAAGGCTGAGGGACCACAGCGCAGCAAATCTGTTTCGCAGTGAGATGCTCTCCTCTTCTCCAAACAAAGCGGTGAACAAGAGCACAACACCACGGAAAATACTTTGCATTCCCCGTGGCACAAGCAGCTTATTTCGTCCCCCAGGAATGGCAGGGAAATGAAATTGGATACGTTTTCCCGCAAGATTAATGACAGAACCTCAGGCATTCCGAGTTTATTCTCATTTCTTATGATTAGGTGGGCCCGTCACAGAGCTTTCATTGAACACCAAATGGGTTGGGTGTCAGATCTACCAATGCCGTTAATGTAATATGTATTGATATTTCCTCCTGTATTGCAATATCACATGAATATGGAAAAGCAGTTGGGACCACAAGACGACCACGGGTTGTCGTCGACTTTCGGCAGAACAGCTGAAGCACCACTTCATATCTGCATACATCACGCACTAAATTTCCAAGACACGATTGGCTCGTTGATGATAATCACAAAGGCGCACCAAGTAATGGATTCTTTTTCCCTCGAAAAGTAGATCTTGCGAAAGCTGTTGCACAAAGAAGCTTTTCGGACGTGGACAGCTGAGCTCAGAGGCGATCAATCCCTCGAGATCAGCAGAAAGACCTTTGACACAAACGACGTACATATCATGGGTAATTTCATTATTGAGCATTTCATCCGCGCAACTGACCAAAGGCCCTCCTCCCCTGCCCAATCCATGCACGATCGATCATTTGTCCCTCCGTGGCAGCTCAACGAACGAAAGGAGGAATTTTCAGCATTTGCGATTTTCTTTGCCACTCTGTTCACTCCTTTGATAACGTGGCAGGTTTGTTGTTAGCACCATCCTTTTCATTGTTTTTGGGTTTTGACTCCTGGCAGGCGGGCTCGCTTCGCAATCAAACGAAAGAATATCTTGTTCCTGGCACAATGGCACTGAGCCCTGCCGCGGCAACACGTCATCGGTTGAAGTGATGCCATTTCAACTTCTCAAACCAAATAACCCTATTTTTAGTTCGTTGCTCAAAACACAACCAGAAGCAGAAAACATGACACGGGCGACAGGCTGACTTTTCAATCAATCCGCTCGGAGTGATTCTTGCACGAGCCACACAATAACGACCATTTGATATCTCTGTTGATTCGTGTATTGATCTGGAGAACACAACATCGTCTCCACAGCAGAGTTCTCAAAGGAACTTCGCCTGTGCTCCCAACAGAACACGAATGCGGGTCCCATCCTGACATTTGCCTTCAGGACCCGCAACAACTGATGTCTGTGTTTCAAGAGACTTGGGTCTTCAGCACAAGACTGAAAACTGTGAGCCACCAAATAGAAAGAAAAAACATCTCCACTGAGCAAAACTTGTCTTGGGTGAAGAAGACGTGACAACCACTGGAAGTTTGTGTTTGTACTTTGCGCTGACAGACCTCAACCACAACTTGGCCTTCAACGTTGACGGAAGCTCGTTTTTTCTCTAATTCAATACGAACAGCGTGAGAGAAACGCGTCAAAATATCTCAGGCATCAGGCATCAATCCTACCCTTGCCCCTTCAATTTCACCTGGGGGCCTCTTGCCTGCAGTAGCCATGAATAAATACATAAATTCAATGAGACAGACACATATCTTACTTCATTTTGCCAAAGAACTCCACCGACAGATTTCACTCAAGACGGTTGCCTGAGTAAACACAGATGTTTTCAGCTCCAAGAAGAAGCTGTTTGACGGAGAATCTGCACAACAAACACACAGGGCCAGAAACATGTGTTGCATTTGTCACATTCGTGTTCAGCTAAATTCAACGCGAATGTCCAACAGTATTGAGTTTTGCTTGCCAATGTGGGTGGAGCTTTTCGGACAGGAAAATTGCCAGTGCGATGTGATGGTCGACGGCACAAATCTCTCAGCAAAGGGCTTTGATGATGAGAATAGTTCCCAGTGCGCAATGCAGCTCATCCTAAATTTGGAGGCTGTGTCAAAACACAGACCGTGTTTGACAAAATCCTCCGGTCTGACAGGGTTCTGCAGGGGAACGTCCAAACACCGCAATGGTCAAAGGTCGTGTCTGCCATTCGAGTATGTCGAGGTGGGTGGTTGCTCTTTTTGTCCGATGGACCTAATGTCCAAAGGCTCTTTCCACGAAGATGGCCCTCGAGGCTCTTTCTCCAATTCTCCTCCAGGCCACGTCCATCGGAAAAAAACATTCAAAGCAGCAAAGCAGCAATATTTGGAGAGAGTAGAGTTGAGCAAAGAAGAACATGGTACCTTCCTTCAATTCACTTCTGCACTGAAGGTGTTCAAGAACATGCCAGGGAGGGAGTTACGGACAGAACACTCTTGTCAGGGGATGCTGAAGGTCAGGACGACGGGCAAAGCCTGATTTGGAGCAAAATGTAGGGAGTCCCACTAAATTACGTGCCTTGAGCTGCTTCCCTGGAGTTCAATCACCTGAGGAAAGGTCCGGAACAAGCTTTGGTGGTTCAAGATTTGTTCTGGTCATCGGAGGGGGGGGGGCGTCCGTGATCCAGCGGGGTTGGCTCCTTCTCTTTCCTCCTTTCATTTGTCGCCCCACCAGTTGGTGTGGCAGATGTGAGGTGTACCGTTTCATACCTCCAGCTGATGTGGTGAACAAAACACAAGCAGGTGGTGGTTGGAACTCAATCACAGTTTGTTGACAGTTGAATCGAACACGCGAAGAACAAGCAAGAGCCCAGTGGTCATTGCCCGCAGCTGCGAAGGACTGACTTCCACCTGGCGGATTTTTGTTCGTGTTTGTTTTCCAATCACTTGTCAGAAGCAACTTGGTGGATTCATCATGCCAAATGAAGAAACTCTTTGCTCAATAACCTGTGCAACTGCACGTGAAGTGTTCAGTGTAAGCTGTCCTTCCCGTGCACAAACAGGCTTTTCCATCATGTCTGCTGCTCTCTGTTCAAGCCTCTGGCTCCCAAGGTACTGAATTTACAAACAAGGCTCCGCCCTCAATATCAGTTATCGCTGCGAGCCGCAGAACTGGCAGTCATAATTCAGACACAGAGGCATCAATGACCTTTGATCTTCGATGTCGGTTTTCTGCCTGGAAATGGCAGGAATGTTTGCACTGGAGCAATGCATTTCCTGGTGCTGTGTCGAAGCGTACATTTCCTTATCTCAACACCATCATGTGCGGCTTGATAAATTGCAATTGACTTCTCTACATCAACCTTGCAGTATCAATTTTTCGCAGAAAATAAACACGCCGACTGCTCAGATAGTGAGCACGGTCAAAAGGCGGTACACAAACAGTTCATGTTGGGTAAAAGGCGAACGTCAAAATCTTTCACGGGAGTCAAACTTCCTCTGAGCATTTGTCAACCAACAGTTTTCACTCACCTGGTGAAGAACCCGGACAGGCCTCTGCGCTTGGGTTTGGCACCGGAGTGGCACTGCTTCTCGTCGATACCTGAATCCATTGAGCTGTTGCGCGAGCGCTCGTAGCTGTTGCGAGCGTTGAGACTTACGTCCACAAAGGCACCGTCCCTTTCTTCCACAGGAGAACTGAGCGTTGGAGCACGGATCTCGATAAAGTCATCGGTGTACGAGGTTGTAGATATGGAAAAGTCTGTGCTGGTAGAAATGCTGGAGATGCTGGAAAAGGACGAGCCATCCCCAAGAGGCAAGGATCCAATGGTGTTGGCTCGGTGCAGAGTGTTCTTTGGACTGTCCCGATCTATGCTCACTCGGCTCAAGCTGATCTCATCAAAATCTGACGATTTCAAGGAACGGCTGTCAGTTTTGCCCTGAGATTGCTGCGTGCTGTTGAGGGGCGGATGGCTCCGCACAGCTCTGAAGGAATCGGAGTCCTGACTCAGTGCCAGAGTGCTGCATTCACTCTCTGACCCTTCCAGACTCGGTGGACAGGCACCTCCGCTTGCCTCCAACACTGCTGGTTCCGAGGATGTCCCATTTGTGTTTGCAGTGGCAGAGGGACCACCTATCACAATTCCTTCTGCATGGTCAGGATCACTGTTCACTGGCACAATTCTTGAGTTTGAGCTGTCTTCTGCCTGACTGCAAGACGCGGCTTTGGGCACGGGTGAAGCCACCTCTGCAGAGTCTGTTGCATCAAGTGAGTTTTCAGCTGCGGACATCTTTTGATGTTCTGGACTACTGATCAATTGTTTTGTCTGTGGCAAATAGAACAGAGGAATATTTTCCAAGACAGCAGACAATCTGTTTGCACTTCCATCCATGGTCACAGTCACTTCCCCCACTTTCGCCGGACTGCTGTTCGTCTTCAAGGGACTTTGTTCGTCTGAACTGTTGAGTCGATCTTTGCTCAACAAAGAATGTTTTTCGTTGGGTGACGTTTCCAATGGTTCTGGACTCTTGCTCAGCAGGCAGGATGTCGAGTTGACACTGGAGTTGGGGCTACTGAGTATCACAGATCCTGGACTCAATTTGTTGTCATAAATGTCAGACAAGCTGCTCCTCACATTCTTCTCATTCTTGCAGTTGTCTGTCTTCAAACTTATGTCATCTCCATCGTTCAAGTTTGGTAAACTTACCGAAAGTTCGTGTCCATTGACGACCCCATCACACAAGTTTGACGTTCCATCCTTTTTCGACGGAGACACGTCCGTGTTGGACCCTCCACCAAATTTCAGCTTCATGTCCAAATCGTCAGTTCCTTGCAAGTTGCAGTTAATGCGAAGTTCCAGAGGCAAATTTTCACCACTCAGACTGAGAGATCTCTGGCTGGGCACTGATACATCAGTGCCGTTGCTACTTTCATTCATGTCCGGGGTGAATTTGATCACCCCCATGGACAGTGTTTTGGTTTCGAGCACCTGTCATTTACGAGGAAATGAACGGCCGTTATTACAAACACATTTTTGCTCAACGGAGACATTTCATCCACAAAATTGGCATTTCTAACCTTGTACCTCACACTTACAGATAAGTTTCTAACATTCCATTTGACACATTTTGTCCTGAAACCACTGAAATCGATCAATTCTGCCCAACATCTTGGCAGCTCAGGAACAGTCTGCAGCCATGTTTATGCAAATGAGAAGGCGTTGTATTCTTTCACCCACAATGCAGTTGTAAAGTTTTTTATTTTGAAATCATATTCCCTGTTGTCATGAACACCAGTGACCTCATATTGTTTCAGAAAGATGAAATTACCTATGTCATTGTATGAATATGTTGCAAAAATTATTGATCTCGTTTGCACGAGAGTGAAAGACGACCGCCCGTAATCTCTTACCCTGGTGACTTCGGTGTGGAAGCGTCAAAAGAATTTCTTATATCTGAAGCAGAAGGAAAAGTGCGCAATTTAACTGCTTTTATTCGGTTTGTAATAAATTTTTGTATACATTACTGTCAAAGGTTATGTTTTCAAAGAACATTTAGTGTAATCAAAATGATGCTGCTACCAGTCTTCAGTTTATCGCCAAGAAACACCAAGTATGGCGGGACACCTGAAGTGATTTGCCACAATACTTTTTGGAGCATCATTTACAGTTCATGTGGTTTCCACGGTTAGTTTTCTTGCAACATTGGAGTTTCTTTATGTGTAGAGGGGACTATATCACTCCAGAGTGGACAAACACCAGTGTTCAGGTGTCTTTGAGTATTTCACAAAATCGAGCGATAAAACCATGTGCATGGACCACTTTTGAACTGAAGCGACCAGATTTGACAGAAATTCGCGTTCCGGGTTGATGCGGGAGTTTAGTACTTGATTGCACGATTGATTGTCGAACTGTGAAATGACGTAATGCTTATCGATTCGATCGCAGTTGCTGACCGCAGACCAGTCGGTGTTGAACAGCAGAATCCCAAAACTTCCCGTCATGCCAAGGAAAGCCAAAACAGGGGGTAGAGGGCAACAAGTCGCCGATGATCAGACTGACAATGACGTGAGTTTGTTGTTTTTGCCCTGAAGCCATTTATTTTCGGTGACTTTCAATGTGAGGATGAAAACACGGGAAGAGAGAGAGAGAGAAAAAGAGAGAGACAGGCAGAGGATTCAGCCAGATTTGGGCGTTGCATTTCTTTCCTGTCAATTTTATTGATGGTCGCGGTTGCTTGCCATCTAATGGTGAAGCAAACGGATTGAAAACCAGCACTGTTCACATGTGCATCTACCGGTATTCTGTTCATAATTTCACCTGCCCCCCCCCCCTCTGTGGGCCACGCTGTGCCATCCTGTCGTCAGCCATACCCCCTTGTGGGCATCCCCCCTGTGGGCCATCCTGCACACACACACACACACACACACACACTCAAACACACACCTGGGCCAGACTGACTCAAGCTCATCCGAACCACGACCACATGTTTCCCATCCTTCGCCTGGAACTTCTTGTTGGCAAGTCACTTGTCCAAAAAACACTGTGCAGATTTTTCAACTGTTGATCAAAAATCACCATTCCCTTATCTTGTTTTGTATCAAACTTGTGACTGTGCTGTACGAGTCTTGCAATGCAAATTTCAACATTTTCTTTCAAGCTGTGTTGTCTACGATACATTGTTTTCTTGAAGGTTGACGTGGACCCGCCTGCGCGCGCACGGGGACATCGAGAACCGGCCGCAGCGGCGCCAGATCGAGCTCAACAGAGAACAGAGAGCAGTCCAAATCAGCAGGAAATCACGGATGACGAAGTCGATCAGCGTTTGAAAGGTGTCTGCATCTGGACAAATGCCCTTTTCTTTCTCCCATGAAAAAGTTCACTTTTGACATGTTCGTTGTGTACTGATCAGTTCGGCCACCGTCAAACGAATCTCCCCTTTTCAGAAGCGGGAATAGACATAGAAAAAGCTGCCACGCCACAGCAAAAAAGGCTGTTGCTGGTGAGTTGTTTGACGTGAAATCCCGAGTGTTGTTTTTGTCTGTGTGGTCTGTCTTTCGTCGAAGAGGGCAAACTCGAACGTATTTGTCGTTGACAGGGTGTTCTGGATGAAAGTTTGCGAGACGATGAAAACAGACGAGGATCCTGTCGCAAAGGTGAGGTTTCGCTTGATGTTCGCACGTCGTGGTCCTTTCATCAAACGGATCATTTCACCATCCCGTGATCGTATCTTTCAGAAAACGCTGCCAAGCATGGGGCAGAGCAGAGTGCGAGAACATGGCCCGTCGATGTGCTGGCAATGTCTCCAGCATTGGGGCCACCTGAGCCCAAAAATGACGACATTGTTGGAGCCGATGAGGAAGAGGGCGAGACTGAGGCTGCAGCTGGGCTCCAGAAGCGGAACAAACGTCGCTTGAGAAACAAAGCCACGATGAAGATGTCTGATCCCACTCAACCTGTCACCAGTGTCAAGGAACACAACGTGCCTCCAGCACGAAAGACAAGGGCAGGGAAAGCTGTGATTCATCTCTCTCAAGTGGAGAGAGAACTGCAGAAAGAAAACGGCAGTTCAGATTCTGTCAGCAAAACTCAAACTGTCGCAGACATCAAAACGCGCTTCGTGCCTACGATGCGAAAAATCAGAGGCAGAAAAGCGCAGATTGATCCCGCAGAGGTGGAGAGGGAATTGGAGAGAGCAAGCAGCGCTGCTGTCACAAAACAAGGAACGGGACACGCTGCTCAAAGGCCAAAGACAAACGTGGCCACCGACGAACCGGATGTGGTTGAAGTGAGTGACGACGAGGAAGAAAATGGTGGTGGTGTTCCAGAGGATGACGAAACACCAGCGGAGAACTGCGCGAACAGTCGTAATAACAACAGAAAACCTGTGAGAAGGGCCAAAGGAGACAATGAGAAACAGACAGAAGAACCCAAGACTGATCGGGCACCGTCGAGGCGACACGAAAATAATGGAGACAAAAGGGGTGAATTCAGATCTGGAAAAAGAAACTCATCTGGAGGGACCGAGGACGATGTGGCTCCACCGAAGAAACAAAAAGTTGCGAGGGCCGCGATTGAAGTGGCAAGTGACGAAGAAAGTTTTGAGGAAGATGAAAAAGTGACAGAAGCGAGCAGCCAAGAACTGAAGTCATTTGTTGTCGAGTCCGACAACGAAGGAACAGCAAGCGACGGTGCCGAAGCTTCGTCCGAGTCCAGTGATACTGAAGATGAAGCAAGAGTTACGAAACAAAAGGCAAAGCGTGGTCAAAAATCAAATGAAGATACCAACAGGAGGGCTCGCCAGACTGCAGAGCCAAGTTATGGGTCAGCGGGACCAGATGTTGGGAAGAACGCCAGAGTTCGAAGTTCCAAAGTTATAAGCATGGCCACAAAGAAACATCAGAGAAGAAGAGCTGCACTGGTGCCTGTGACAGAGGATGAAGCCAATTCCGATGACCAGTTTGAGGACGCCAAAAGCGACCTCCTTGAGGATATTGACAACAACAACGGCAAGACATTGCAAGAGAACCAGGCGTCAAGAAATCAAAAAGACGACAAACCGCTCACGGACATAGCAGATCCCATCGACGATGGTGCGGTCGCGACCCAAGAACGCAAGGAAAGAAGGGCTCACGCAAAACAAAGTGTGCAGGACAAGGTTCGTCGCAGAATTGTCACTTGTCCAGGTGCACTTGTTCACCGTCGCGTCGCAAAATGTTGCAATATCTCGTTCAGATGCAGTTCAGTTCGGACGAAGATGTGCAGCCTGCAACCGAACAAGTGGCGCATCCGGCTCAAGTTCACCATCGCTTCCAGAGTTTTGGGACCTCCGCAGTGAAGCCAAAGCGACCAAGTAAACACATTGTGGAAGGGAAACGTTTGGGGATCGCACTTTTGATTTGCGTACACGCCGATTTGCCAGTAGCGTCAGCGTATATCGGGCAGGAACCTCCTTTTCTGAAAAACAATTTGCTCTTGTGTGGTTCCTGAGCACGGCCGTGACGTCGGTGCGTCTCTACATCGGCCGCTGTTATTGCTAAATCGCCTGAGAATCTATTTTCAGAGGGGAAGTTGAGAGCCTTGATGCCGTCGGACAGTGAATCGGACTCCGCTTCTGAGAAGAAAACTTCCGGAAGAAGCCAAAACGACACAGTGAGTCTCCTCTGGATCTGACGTGAGTCAAAAGAAATCTGTTGCTCAAAGAAATGCAAAGTAAATGATTCTGCGTCGTCCTCTGCAGAGTGTGGAACTGTCGCTTCGTCTTGACGAGTCAGGAAACGAGATGCCTGGGGTCGGTCAGGTTCGTGAAGTTTCACTCGTGCAACGGATGCAATTTTCATTGTGGTCGTTGGGTGTCTTTTTTTCGTTGTATAGTTTATCACGCGGACGCTGTTCATCGAGCCGCCGTTTTCGTACTCGTTGGTGTTTGTAGAGAGAAACGTCACTGACGATACCCGACACACAAGTTGACAGGTCCTTTGTGGCAGACAACGAAATGATTCCGGAAACTCAGCTTTCTCCGGCCGATGGTTACTCCTCCAGTGTCGACTCCCGTGACGTCTCCACCGTTCTTGTGAATACAGTGTGGTTGAACTTCATTCTTTCGTAGCAGAATCTTTCCACATTGTACTATCCTTTCAAAGAACAAATGCACTGCTGTGTGGCGCTACGTTCACGTTCCTGTGTTTCCGGTTTCTTCAGGAGCGGTCGCTTCGTCGCGGTTCAGCAGGATCGCCAGCGTTGATCTCTCCGTCCCAACGATCAGTCAGCTCAACCCCGAGAACATCCCGTGCTGGGACCCCACTCTCCAGGACTTCCGTTGTTGGTTCCCCTCGTGTGGTGAGTGTCGTGAGTTGGGTAATTTCTCCGCAAGAGGAAGCAGTGGACGCGGTGTGGTCGTCAGAGTGTTCTTCCTTGACTTTGTCCGAAGATCAGAGTGCAGCTCATCGTTGAGTCGGTCTTGTCTTCGCGAACGTTGCAAACCTTTTGTATGGGATGTGATTCAGGCACACGAAGATGCTTCGGAGGAAGCAGAGGAAACGGTGAACAATGAGAAAGTTGAGGGCACCAAAGATGGCCGCGAACAAGAAAAAGAGGAGTTGTATCTGGGTGAAACGCAGGAAATGGAACAGGATCCTGCAGATGGTAAAATGTTCTCCACTTCTGTTTGACGTGGAATGTTTTGGTGAACGATCTTGAAACACAACACACATTGGTGGGTTCTGTGATTATCCTAAGACTTTCATTGATCCATCGGCAGATGGCGTTGAAGTGCGAGTCGATCCCGTTGTGGAACGGATGGAGACTGGAAAATTCCAACCCCAGGATGGTGCCAATGTTGCAGAGACAAGGTGTGGAAACACGCTTTCAGCGGCTTTGATGTTCTGAACCCTGAGTCGTTTCCGGAGCACGTGTGACAGGGTCGCACGGCATGTTCGAAAGAACCAAACACTCACGCAATTAGTTCCATTCTTACAGACATTATGGCCTTCGTGAGAGGCGCCCACAAATTCCGGCGAAGAAGGAGATGCCCCAGTTGAAAGCAGAACCTCTGGTGAAGCCCCTTCAAAGGACCAAAACTCCACCATTACCCGACAGCTTGGACCTGTTTGTGAGTGCCACTTGCCGCAAATTGTTTCATTGTGTTGTATATATGAGTGAAGCCCCAGTAGTGATGTTGTAGTATAGTTTATTGTAGAGTATGAGTTGGAGCTCAGTGGTTTAGGCTACCTTCCTCTATGGT
>JAAUXT010139974.1_pt1 | contig 22399 bp, 20 predicted proteins | sample 7278171 | NCBI WGS metagenome assembly JAAUXT01 (sample SAMN14350112, study PRJNA611818) | marine sediment metagenome | isolation source: surface marine sediment (1.8m) | place: French Polynesia: Moorea | collected 2018-08 | reverse complement strand
TCGAAGCTGAGATTTGCCATCGTCTGGTCATGTTGTGAGGCCGGAAAATTGTCATCCACATCGCTGTCATCACTAACTAAATTCACCAACTGAGGCAAAAATGGTAAGTCCACCTCTTGGCCTTCCATCGCAAAGACAACTATGGAAATCCAACACAAAACAGTTACTAATCCCATTCTTGTGCTGACATGTCGATCAATGAAAGAGTGAAATGCAAAATCGACTCCCAAAACTCAAATGACAAAGTCACAACATCTGAGTCGGAAGCACTCAACACACTGTGAAGAAGTCAATTCTCACACTTGACCAAAATTCTTGTGCTTTTTCAAACACCACTCTGACATCGGTTGTCTTCCACGCCTATCTAAAATTTCTGTCTCACAGTGACCTCTCGAACATGTTGTCGCTCTCGATTCTGTGCATCTTGAGCGACATGTTCTCGAGGTCAATGTTCGACAGAAACCTTGATCGACAGGCGTGGAAGACTCCCTCTGACATCGTGGTGCGAAATCGCACTCGCATTACGGTCAGCATGTGAGATTTGTTACTTCTCAAACCGGTTGTTCGACAGTGAGCAGCATCCTCTTGGTGGACACTGAATGGCCTCATTTCTTTCTTCGCGAGCTTCATGAGTTGCGCGCAGTGGGCTGGAAAATCGAAAGCCTTCATGGATCTATTTCTCGTGCTGCCAAAAAAGTGCTTGTTCAGAATGACTTTTTTGTTTCATGTCCGCGGACACGCCTCGTACGGAAATAGTTCCTGCAGATACGTGCAAAAAGGGGGAAAATCCACGCTCAAAGGCAGATCACCGGCCAATTTTTTTCACTTGCAAAAACACGAAAATGTGGAAAATTGTCGACCGCCCCAGTGAAACCTCAAGCTGATTTGACATGTTTGACAGGGGAGGGGAGCAGCGACGAGACCAGGTCCCCAGTGCTGCAGTATCCATTCGACCCTGAAAATTCGCACCTGCTGGTTTTCAACACGGAAAGGATGGACACAAGGAGATCTGAGTGATCAACTTTGAGGTGATTTCCACCTCAACTTGGAGAAAAAGGCTGTTGTTCAAAAAAGCGCTTTTGAATCTTCAAAGATTCCAGAAAAAAAACAACAACAAAAATATTGGCTGAAAAGCTTGGACCTGCTGCAAGACAGACCAGGTTGTCAGAGGTGCACAACGAACGAAAGATTCTCTCCCCCAGTGACACACCTGGTACACTGCAGCACATGCACTTCTCCCCGTCACCACCGTGTGCTGTGTCGCTGTGCGGCGAGGCCGGGTCTGCGTGTCACCTGGTCGTTGTGCTGGCCCGGGCCCCTCGCTCCCATTACCCGCCGTTTATGTCACTTCCCATTCTTCACGACCCGTTCGCATAGCGTGCGTGTCGCCCATGCAAAACTGACGGCAATTTTGAAAACTGGCAAAGACCACGATTTGCACGCAGGGAACAGCTGAGGTTCCCTCGACCTCGACTGTTTTGCAGTTTTTTCGCGACACTCTCTGGAGTGATTTTGTCAACCAGACAGCGAATCAAACGGAACGGACCACACCACAAAATCATGAGCAACTCAAGGGAAACTCAACACTTCCGAGGTTTCAGGAAAACCCAACTGGTAAGAGAGACCAAAATATTTTTGGGCATAACTTTCTCTGGTGTGTAGATTCGGGGAATTCATGAGCGACTCGGACAGAAAGAGAGCTATTTACTGATGACAAAATTTCTTGATTTATTTCAACTGAGGTGCACAGAAAACAAGCAAAATTCCATTTTGAGACAAGAACACAACATTGTTCTGACGTATCACAAACTCAGACAACAACACGTTTGATGGAATATTGAGTTTAAACAACAAATGCAGATCTACGTCTTGTTTTGATCGCGTCACGGGTACTGCACGGCTTCGGCCTCGGAACCTCGAGACCTGCAGTGCGATACCTGATTCCGGAGACCCGTGCGAGATTCACACAGACAGGTCGGTGGTGAACAAATCTAACGGTGCTGCTGAGATCAAAACGGGAATCAAAGACCTCCGAGTTCGTGGCATTGCCTTTCAACGGTTTCGTTCGCAGCGAGGCCTGACGCATCTCACCTCCTCCGTCCGAAATGTTTTTGTCTTTTTGATTCTGGGTTTCAGGCTTCAGAGCTCAAACATGTCTGGATGCGAACTTCACTTCTTTCGTGAAAGATCCGGAACCTGCGGTCACTTTCAAAACAAGGCGTTTTCGCAACGCAGCTGATTTTCAACATCTCATGCAAGGCAGGTCCTTGGGAATCTTGGAAGTCACAAAACCAAGTCTTCCAAACGCATTCAGTCGCCGCTGTGTTCAGGCCCTGCGGGGCTCAGGGCAGGGCGACTGCGGCTGCGGGGGCGCGCCGCGCCTGCAGCGTGAGGGGCCGCTGCGGCCCGGGCACCCACTCCTCGTGCTGCACCCGCCCGAAGTGCTCCGCCATCTGCACCTGGCTGCGGAACGTGAGTTCGCACAGCCGGCACTGGTACAGGGCGGGAACCAACCTCTTCGACGAGAACAGGGTCGGAGACTCGGGCTGAGGCGACAAGCCGCGAAAACCTGGATCCTTCAAAGTTTTGTTCACGATCGAAAATGCTGAGGACATTTCTGATTTGCATTCGACGTCGCTGGTGGATTTGTGGTCCTCAAATCCGAGGTGGGTGGACAGTGCGTTGTTGCCTGAGTCAGATTTGACGGTGAAGTCTCTTTGGTCTCTGCTGTGTGTGCATTTAAGTCTTCGTGAGAACAAGTACCTGGAGTTTAAGTGTCGTTTCTTTGGTGGGAGAACGATGGAGGAAGGTGGTGGCGCGACAGGAAAATCAGTCTCTGCTGACACCACTCTGATTGGGAACATGTCCGCAGTCTGCTGTACAAAGGGCACGTGCAGGTCGGCGTAGGGCAGCCTCCTGGGGTAATAGTCGTCGCCCACGAGCCTCTCAATACTGAAGGCGTGGCACTTGGAGTGCACGGAGGGGGGCGAGCTGCTCAGACTCGCCGGGCTCAGCGCGCTCACGCCCCCGACGCCGCACTCGAGGTCGATCGAGTCCGGGATCCGGTACTTGGACGCGTCCAGCGGGAACTTGGGGCCGTGACGTCGCTTGTGGCGGTCGAGGTTCGACTTGTGGCTCGTCGCGTAGCCGCAGACGCCGCACACGTAGTCCTTCTGCCCGCTGTGCACCGTGATGTGGCGCTTGAGCAGCGCCTTCCGACAGAAGTTGCGGCCGCAGATGCGACAGTCGTAGCCGTTCCTATGGCAACTCAACACGTGGTCGCGCAGAGACGCCTGCAAGTGTTACCATGGAATTTTGAATTTCAGGATAATTGCTACATTTGATTGAAACAGGCGACATGTTTTTCGCCGTGGTTTTTAAGGACAGAAATTCGCATGCATCTCTCCCTGTTTTACCTTGAGTCTGTACGAGGGAAGGAGTGTTTTCTCACCTTGTTTTTGAAGATGCAGTCGCAGCACTCGAGCGTCTTCTGACACTGCTCGTGCATCGTGACCACGTGACGCTTCAGGTTGTTCTTCCGGTCCGTCACGTACTTGCAGTGCTGGCAGCGGTACAGCTTCTTCTCTCCGCCCACCCCGCCGGGAAGCCCGGCGCCGGCCGGGCCCGCGTCCCCGGCCGCGCCGCCCCCGCCGCCCCGCCGCACCCCCGCCGCGGACCCGGGGCTCCGCACGGAGGAGCTCTCGTCCCCGGAGGAACCTCCGCAGCCGCCGCCGGGGGTGTCGCCAAGGCCCGGGCCATGGATGAATCTGAGACGAAAAACGCAAATTATGGGACATCGTTGCGTGTCTGCACGCCGTTCGACTCGCCACTGTAACCTTGTGAGAGAGAACCTGTCTCGTTTCATTCGAAGTTTCTGTCGATCCATGGGAAAGAAAAGGAAAACATGTTGCGCACATCATATTGTTGAATGTGATGATCACAGACACCGGGGAAAATAATTTTTCTAAGAGTGAACAGTACAGCTGAGAAAAGGAAGAATGAGAAAAAATAATAGCTTGCCAAACAATAACATTGATATTTTCCTTTCTTGTTCAGAAATAGAATTACTAATTTTGTACTTTTTCTCATTTTTTTAGAGGAAAAGAGAACTTTTTTATTATTTTCTTGTATCTTGAAAACATCTGATTTTTATTACCATAATAGTTGCTGGTGCAAACTTTTTCAGAATTCCATTGTTCTGGTGCATGTGAGTGCGTGGGTTATGAATGCTCGGAAATTACATCTTCAATGATCGAGGACAAAAAAGCACAGCGAGAGTCGCACCTCTCCGTCTCGTGGCTGTCGTCCACGTCGATGAACTCATCCTCACTGTCGTCGTCCAGCGCGATTTCCTCCTGGTCCTGCAGGGGCGTCCCTTCCTGCCTCTTCACGTAGCCATCTGAAGATGTCACAAGGATACCGCGTGCGAAAACGAAGTTTGGTCTGTGTTTTGCGTGTCAGTTGAGCACGAGACATGCTCAACGGAATGTTCACCAACAACGGCTCCATGGCAGGGAATACGGAGGTTCAGCAAACACGTCCGCTCCTTTTCCGACGTGCCCCAATTGCCAGATCAGTGACACAGATACTATTTGGTCACTTGTCATTGCCTTTGGGAGCAAAATCAGGGCAAATATGGTCACCGGGGCGGCAATCTGGCAATTGGGGCACCAGCCATGTGAAAATTAAGCGTTGCTGAACCTGGCCAATGTCTTCAGGGTTTCTCGACACAGGAGTACAGTAAGTCCTGGATTTTCTGCCCTCACGTGGCACAGGAATGAAAGTTCGAACTCACCTTCATACGAGTCTGTGTGTTCCTCCTCCTCGGGGGAGGTCGGGTAGATGGGGGAAGACAGCGTCGACATGTCACTGTCTCCTATCGCCATCGCCGGGCGGGCGCGTTCGACTCGGGGTAACGAGCTCCGGGACTCATGCGGTGGGTCTGTTCATCTGCAAACAGCATCATTGCCTCTGTAACACAGCTGTGAGTCTGGTCTCCGTTTGTACTCAAAGCTTGTATCAGAAGTCAGAATTTCACCCTTCTTTCAAAAATCCTCAAGTCCCGTTGTTCCAAATCTGGAATCCAAATCTGAAACGACACGAGTCGTTTGCGTAAAGTTTGGTTTGTACAAAACGCCAAATCCTGCGTGTACCTCACTCACGCACTGACGTCCATTTTTCCAGGTATGGCGGCTCCAGCAATGAAGACTGCAAATCACTCATTCGATCACGCAGCAATGTATTTTTCAGGTTTGAGAGCTTTGTGAAGTTGCTCAGTGACAGATCTTCGTTTCCTGAATCTTGTGTTCTTCGCTCCTAAATTTCCTTCAATTTAATTTGTGCCACAAATTTGTCCCTGAGCAGAACACCAGTTTCTCGTGAAATACAAGTCACTTTTATTGACGTATATTTTGGATTGCAACGAATGATGTTAGTGGTGTATTGCGTGTGTGTTCTGCCCGCTTTGCTGTCTGACAAAACAGGTGAATCTGAATATTAATGCTGTCCAAGATGGCTGCGTCGGGCGCGGACCAATGAGCGCTCGGATCGGAGATCGATTCGCTGTCTTGGCGTGAGTCTCATCCCGAGGATCGATGCATGATGAACTTTGGGACAAAGCGCGATGGACGGAGTGTTGAATAAATTATACCAATCCACATTGTTGAGACAAAGGCTCGAACCGTGCAGGGCCTCTTGGTGTTGTACCTGGTTGAAAAAAAGTTTGCAGTGGGATCGTGCAGTTTTGATGTATTCTCTGGAGCAGCAGATGTTGTGCCCATTTGTGTTTCGAAGTAAACCTTCTGAAATTGAGTTGTGACTTTTCGCTTCGTTCAAAGATTTGTTTTTTGTTTAACACCTGACAGAAGGCGATTCGATACGAAAACTGCTCGGGACGAAAATGTAAATTTTTCCCTATCGATGCAAAACATTACAATGCTTGTGATTGTGTTCTCGCCGAAAGGCAGCGCATTCTCAAAATGTTACTCGCTGATCGCGCGACACGGAAAAAAACGGGTTCCGAAAATTCTAAACCCAAACGAAGCAAGCTTGTGTTGTGGTTGTGAGTAATTGTCACACAGGACTCCATCAACCTTCAAGGGAGTTTCGTGTGTTTTTCGTCTTTTACCACACATCACCATGACAACCGGAAAGGAAATCGGTTGCTGAGCGCTCTCTTCCCCTTTGTGCGTCAGGCATCGCGTGCGGCGGGAGGCGGGCGGCGAGCTGGACGCGTCGCGCGTCACACGATGCGCCGGGAACTCGGCGCCAAGAGATGCGAGATTCAATGAGCGTTACATCCGGACAAAAAGCTGCGCAGGGTTGGAGGCATGCACACCATAGCATAAACATGCACTGATTCTGTGGACCGGAAGCTTGTCCTTCTTTCAGCCGTTTCAGGCTTTGTTCGAACAATTTCCACAACTGTTCATCGATCAGAGAGTTCTGCCAGTCCACTGCTGTTTTGGTTGGTGACTCAAAAACTTTTGACGTGTGTGTCAATGTGCGATTCTCAACAAGCTGTCAGGGAGCAATGACACCAAGACGCATGTTCATGCATCAACATTGCATGGAGGACTGGTGAGGCAAAACTCACCAGTCTTGAGGCAAAGTGAGTGATTTGGCAAAAACTCCCAACAGGCCAGTTTCCCCGAGTCCGGGGCGACGACGCGGTTCTGCACGTCGCCCGCCGGACCCGTTCCGTGCGAGTCGCCCATCCGACATCAACGGGGTCGTAATGATGCACAATTACCCGCCTAATGCAACTCGTGGAGGTACCATTCTCATGAACATTGGATCAGGCGATGAATCACAGCTTAATGGCGGCCGGAACACGGAGTACGGACGCCATGAACAGAGCGGCCTCGCCCGGAGGAAGCGAAGAGCCATCAACCCGCCATCAGCGGCGCATCACATCGATCGGCGCCCAACTCGCTCACGTGCGATACATCTCGAGGTCGCTCTGAATGCAGAGCTGCCGTGGAGCGAGTACTGTACCAGCAGTTGCTTCTGCAGACAAGTGTACCTGTGTCATTCAGAGTTTTCCGCAAAAAAAACTGGGCGTCAAACCTGTGTTTTGTTCGAAACATTTCTTGCCTGCACGTGGAAAGAACTTCTCACATACTAGAGAACCGCGCATGACCCAATTGTTTTGGTTTCGAAGCAGAGCCCAATTCACTTTCGTGGAAAGAAACGACGTAAAACACCAAAAGAGCTCCACTTGCACTTTGGAGCGATAAACACATCTTCCCCTCCAGGTTGGTACCTGAAGCGAAGTAAGAAAATCATTGGCGTCCATTTGATCTCAGATTCGCGTTAATAATCCCGACTGACAATTGCAAAGATCAAAAGGCGAAGACATCAGCGAAGGAGAGGCTGAGGAAAGCGAACTCAGACAGGTGTGAGGAAAGACCTTGGGATTGGACCTGCACAAAGCGACCAACATCACACGCGCGGGAAATCGGGAGCAACAAGCAGAAGGGGCGAGACGCATTAGTCAGGTGCCTGCAATCCTGGCGTCGGCAGGGCGACCGGTGCAGTCAGCGACAGGACTCCGTCCACCCACCTCACGACATCACGACGGGAAACCAAGGTTTTGGCGCTGAGCAGAAACAACACGCCAACTGACAGTGCCTGGTCGGGAAAATCCAGTTTGACACGAATTATTGCTTTGACACCCCAAAATAGGAAAGATGAAATTGCATTTGCTGATTGGTGAGAACTCCGTCGATCCGTGATGTTTCACTCACACCCGGTCTGATCAAGAAGTGACTCGTTTGGCCACATCCTTCGTGCGCTAGTTTGGGAGGACATCAGTTCCGTTTGTGTGCACGCATGCATGTGTGGTTCCAAATGAAGCAGACACACATAGAACGAACACTCATTTGTAGTTGACCACTAACAAATTACACATCTGCGGTATGAAACGAAATTTGTGGACAGACCACCCCGTGGTCACTTTTCAAGTCGTGAGCACAAGAACAAAGTTGAGCACTCTAGTTTTGTGGGTGTTTCTCTGGGATCTGGGGAAGAAATCTTTCTTGGCAGAACAGTTTTGATCGATGCAACTCACGTTGCTGTACGTACACAGAGTGCGACATTTTTCTCTCGCACAGAAGCACAGCCCAAGACGTGCGCACGCACCTGGATGCTGCCCACGTGGACGTCTCTCGGCAGCGCGGCCGCGCTGCAGCTTCGCACGCAACTACGTCGCGCGGCTAACGACTCACTCCAGGAAATCCATCCCGCTGCGCGCGCTGCCAATTACCTGCCGTCACGGCAGCTCAGGTGCGCGCGATCAAAGCGCATCAAAGGCAGCGCCGCGTGACGCGGGGGGGGGGGGCGGCGCAAAGCGCTGTCTCCGCTGCAGCCGCAACAGCAGCAGCGATGGACTCCGCGCTGCTCGGCATGAAAATCAAGAAGTACCGGTCGTCAGTCTGAGACGCGTTAGGTCTGCATGCTTCGCGCTGTTTGTCTGAAAAATGTTACGTTCGTCTCAACCAACGAATGACTTTTGAACTTGTGTGTTTTTCTCTTAAAACGGGACAGTTAGCCTGGATTCTGGGCGACTTTTGGTTGCTCGCTGCGCCGGGCGGAGCGGGGCTGGGCGGAGGCAGTCGCTCCCCTGAGCTGCGGGCGACGCGAGCGCCAGCGCCGCCGCATACCTCGCGCGATGCAGTTTGTAAATAGAGACTTCAAAGCGCGTCGGAGATGGACGAGGCATTAGCGGTGGAGAGGCTCGGCTCGGAACGCGCCGCCGCGCCGCACGCGATCCGCCCATCAGGCGGCGGCGGCGGCGCAGCGCGCGGGGCGGCGCGCCGAGGCGACCGAGCTGATGCCGAGGAAAACCTGTCACCACTCACTGAGGCGCTGGGATTAATCACTCTCCTGTTGACGCATAATGACGACACGGTCGATAAGTATGCTTTTGGCGGCGAATGAGAGGAGATGAGGTGCTTTGAGTTCGCTGAGCATGAAAAATAGTCAACTCAGATCTATGCCTGAGGGCTGTATCTTCAATCCTGCCGCTGAACAAGACAATTTTGTTCCCAGTGAAAACTCCCACTCTGTTTCCAGTCTTGTTTCCAGTCACACAGAATCGTAAGACGACACCAGTCCGTACCTTCATCGGGCGTTCTACACAAACTCCTCCCGCCGAACCCAACGAACCCACCATAGCGAAGCCCGCCCCGCCTCACAGATACCCACCGCCCACATCATGGCTGTGTGCATGAGAAGAACAGGAGTGGAGCCCCAGTTCCAGTGGCGTCTCCGCGAGGAGAGGTGGAGGAGTGGACCCCCCCCCCCCGTGTGTCTCTGTGAGGGGAGCGGGAGGAGCGGAGCGCCGCACGCGATGCGCCCCTTACGGATCGATCTGCGCGTCCGCCCGGCGTCCGCTCGGCGGCGCTGACTCACGTCGCACGGACGGGATGACGATGGCAGCGATGATGGGGACAATCAACAAGAGTCTCAAACCCTCGCGGCCACACGCTCAAGCAGCGAAATCCTGGACCCGTTCTTGGAGCCTGTGTGATATTGATGCCAACTATCTTGACAGACCGACCCACAGAAGCGTCCATGGCTATACGCAAGAACAACACACGAGGTCACTTGTGACAAAAATCACGGCTGACTTGATTTTTTCGTGCAATAAATAACATCTGAGTTCACCAGGACACCATGTTTTTTGCGACAAGGTGAGACGGGCGATTCTATTGCAGGTACAGCAGCCCTGAAGTTTTGCACACTGGCTTCATCTGTCGCCAGAAAGATGTTGACGACATTGAAGGAGAAAGCTTCACGTGACGTGATTGGTTGAGCACGAAGAAGCAGAGTCTAAATCTTGCACGGAGGCAACGGTTTGATCCTCGAAGCGGGTGGATCAGCTTACCTTTTGCCTGCCTGGTTCAGCTCAATTCGCATTGACCACTTTTCCAGTAAATTACGCACATCGTCGTGTTGTTGGCGCAGCGGGTGGAGGGCGGGGGGGGGGGGGGTCGGCGGTTGTGAACAGAGCAGCTGACGCAGCTCCACCCAAAGTTGCGTGTCCCTTTGACTTCACTCGGATTCTCCAAAGCGGCTCCGCTTTGTTCCAAGCGTCAATTTAGAGAGGTGGAACAGACCAGGCACTCCCATCAGACCCCGAGCCAAGAGCGCTTCACAGTTTACTGCGCATGTGCATCAGATGAAGATCTGCGGCGGCCACTCCCGGTGTTGGTTCTGATCAACTGATGCAGCGCGCAACAATAGAGCCAGATGACTCCTGGCTCCACGTCAGCCTGATTGGCGCTGTTCACCGCTTCACCAATTGATTTCTGCCAATGGATCTGTGGTGATATGCAAAGTTCTGCGCACCTTGACACAGAATACATATGTGGAGAACACGACTGCGGAGATGCCACGATAGAGCGATTGTCGGAGGGAAGGGCAGGGTTCTGATCTGCGGTGTACGAGCGTATCAAGTTTGTCATCAGATAAACAAGATTGATGATGGTCACATTTGTATCACGAGGTTAGCCAACCCTTCTCTTGTCACGTACTTTCACGACAAGTCTTCTCTCTTTGTTCTGCAGAACCATCGAAGCGTCACCTCAGGCTCCTCTTGAGACGCAGAGCCTCGGCCCCAACAGACTTGCGTCGGACACGGTGCGGATGTGTTGGGGGACGCTTTCATTCAGCCACGGACGACAAGGCCGCTGAGTCCCGAACATGTCTGCGATATTGACTCCCAGCTCTGAGCCGTGGCGAGCTGAGTTGGGCGGCGGCCAGAACCTATCGCGTCTCCCTCCGTCTTGTGCTTCAAAGGGCGCGGCTCACGCGTCGCGTTAGCTGCAGCCAGAGATAAGCGTTGGCGGCTGGGCGGTGCAGGCTCCGTGCGCCAACTCAGGTGCATTGGTGCCACCAAGGTGTGCCTGCAACCACGGGTTCAATTTGGAGGCGGCGCCGCAGCCCACCGCCCGCCAGAGCAACAACTTTGGGAGCACAGAACAAGAATTCTGGAAGCGCGTCGTCTACTGCAAACCAGATTCCACGCGATTTTGTTGTCCAATCCAACAGCATTTTTCAGGGTTTGTTTGGACGACAGATTCATCCTTGACAAGTGTTTCAGGTTGTTCAGGCCGCAGGAACCAGACCACAAAAATAGAGCATCATAGAATTTGTCTTTCACGAAGCCACTCAAGGACTCCAGTACGAAGAAGCTCCCCAACTTGAAAAGGCACCTTCTGTCATCCATTTCACAGGCTGTGGTCAAATTTACCTTTCGTGCAGAAACGCTTTGTTTTATCAAGGATCTCCACAACCAATGGGGACACGAAGTCAGCGTGACACAGTCGAGCAATTAACATCGAGCTAATTTCTGTCGGGGCTGACCCCCGCTTTGTCCGACACAAAACTAGCATGTCCAAAATGCGCATTTCGCATGTACACACTGCAGCCCTGCGTGCCATTCTGGCAACCAGACCTTTAATTCTGATTAGAAACGAGAGGATTTGAGAGAGGGAGCATGTGTGGCAATTTGCAGAAGATTGCAGCGGGTTTTAATTGGGCGGATGGGGAGGGAGCGGCCCGTATGCGATCGCCTTGTTCCGTGCTCGTGCGCAGATGATCGGATGACGACGATGACCCGGTTCTCACCGCCGCCTCCTCCTCCTGCAGCAGGGTAAGCTCAATTTCACTCGAGTCAAGCGCAATGTCATCGAGTCAAAAGAGGTTGAAACGCTGCGACAACACAGGATGAGACCTTTCCATTTTTTCCAAATTCTGCAAACGATTTTAGGTCCATGATTTTCCTGTTTCAAAATCAGAGAATTTGGTTCAGAACTTCTGACTTCTGAAATCCGCGCTTTACCACAGACTAAGGGAGATTCCGTTTCACAGAGATGTGTGAATTTTCACCTTCCAGTTTCACGGGACGATCTGCCCTGTGAGTAACGGAAGGAAGACAAAAGAAAGGCGCGACAAGTACGTGTAAGTACCCGTAATCACCCTTCAACATATGCCTCATGTCAAATCGCTTCACAGCCGCAGGGAAGCCACAAATCACCCCGCGCAGGGCCGCCGCTGCGCACGCGACGAGCAGTCAAGTCAGTCTCCAGGAAAAAATATTCTGTACACTGGTCGAAAGAGGATTTTCAATTCCAGTTATCTGTGTCTGAATTCCAGTTGGTTCTGTGATCGTCTGCCCGCTGACCTTCAGCCTCGAAGCGGTGAGATCGGCCATGAGTCTGTCCTGTTGCAACAAAACAGGTCGGTCCTTCAAAGCCAAAATTGTGTACGAGAAGTGTTCAATTTGAACCCGCTCTTGCTTTGAAAAATTTCGTTTGTTTGCGTCTGAAGTTCCTGACCAGTGCCAAGAACAGCGGTTCGTCTGGGTGCTCAGAACTTGAGACCTCACAGCAGGTTGTCTTTCTGTTGCAAGAAACAGGCTGCAGTTCTGGTTCTAAAGCCCTGAGCAACTGTTGCACTGCAGCTGGAAAGGAGAGGTGAGAGATGAGAGAAGCACCTACCTTCGTCGCTCTGAGCCGTGACTGGTCTCTCTACATTCCGAATACTGCCGTTCGAAAGTCTGAACAAGAAGATAGTTCACTCCCTCAGTGCCAGCGCCCCAAGCAGAAAATTTTCAAAACACTTTGAGTCAATGTGCAAGATGATCTGAACTCGTTCCAGAGAACTCTATCTCCCTCGTGGAGTTGATCAGGTTTCCAATCCACGTCCAGCAGAGGTCTGCGTCCGCTCGCGGGTGGAGGCCGAGTCAGCGCCGACTGAAGACGAGTCGCTGCTCTTGCTCCGCTCGGGGACGACGCGGTCCGCTGGACGTGCGCTGGTTCCCCACGCCTGACGTGACTCGCGTTCGTGACTCGCGACAATTGCGCCCCCGACTCTCACCCCACTCTCCCCCCAACCCCACAGCCAACCCCTCATTTTCTCTCCCCACCAACAGCCTCAATATTGTCCTGCGAGTAAACACCGGTGAGAAGGATCTAAAGCTCGTGCTATTTTTCAGGCCAAAATGAACACAGGGATCGGCCTGACATGAATTGGAGGATGTACTTGATTGTGCAAAGTAGACTCCTCAACATACCCTCCAAAAAATCTGACGAAAATTTTTCCACTTCACGCAACAAAACAACCCGGTGAGAATTTGATGAGGTCGATCATCATTTGAGCAAGTGATCGGATCTGTTCTTGACGGAACAGTGGTGCCAATCTGGTGCCTGGTACACCCGTTGGCGGGTTGGAGGTGGGAGGCGGTGGTGAGTCCTGAAACCGTGGCTCCACTGCGCTCCACTGGGGAGCGGAAGGTTGAGATCTAGAAATGCTGTGGCCCTCTCAGGGATGGGGGGGATGACACTGAGACCTGGATCCGCGGTTGGTGCGCCTCACTCAGGGGCGGGAGGTGGGAGGGGGGCGCTGATTGCCCCAATCACCCCACCGTGATTACCCCTCCATTGTGCAGCCCCAGTCCTTGATTTAACCACCCTCGCGCAGGGCATTATCTCTGCCTCCGTCACGAAGTTAAAACAACAAGCTCACAACACTTAACGGCACCACCACAATGACCTTGCACAACTCGTCTTGCACACACACACACACACACACACACACACACACACACACACACACACACAAAGCAAAGTTCCATTCCAGGAAATCCAAAATCAAACCAGTCGGACTCACGCATCCTTTGTAACATTGTCAAAACTGTGCATTTTTCTGTCGCAATGTTTTTGTGTTGCCCTTTCTTCCCCCATTCTTTGTTCTCAACTCGCTTTCTTTCCCGGATTGACGTTGAGAAAAGTCTGTTCTTGTTTGTTTCAAACTGCATGGAACTGATGAAACGTTCCCCTCCTTGCTTCTGTGGAAACCTCAATGCAAAGAAAGCCACATTCACTGATATCTCAATTTGTGACAATCCCTGGTTTCAAAATATTTTATCATCGCATTCCATCTCACCTGACAAAAATTGAGTTTTTTCACAAGACCCCTCCTCTTGACACCCTCCCGTGTGTGTGACAAATTGCCCGGCCCGTCCCCCAACTGCCTCCATCACCTCCTCGTCGAGCCTGCGGTTTTCTCGTTGTTCAAACCGCCGTGTGATTATCGCTTCTCAATGGAGCACAAGTTTCCGAAATAAGCTTCATCAAATCGAATCAGTCAGAGTGCTACTCTCCACGCACAGGACGCGACTTTCAAAAATGTACACGGTGAATCAAGAGAGGTCTTCGCTCAGGAGAGAGAGCAAGCTCAAGGGTGCTAGAGCGAAACAAACAGACAGACAGACAGACAGACAGACACACACACACACACACACACACACACACACACACACACACACACACACACACACACAAGTCCCGAGAGAGGTCTGCAGGTTGATGCACCTCTTGGGAAGCTCCACTGGCTGCGTGACCCAACCTGGTTCTCACTCCGATCGTACAATAAATCTCCACCAAATCGCTGCCGTAAAATTTTGATACCGTGTAAGAATTCTTGGTTCTGACTGTTATAAACTGCGATAAGGGTTTGAAAATGCGTCTCTGCACGCAGAGCAGGTGATTGCAACTCTGATTGCTGTGCCTTCATGAGCAAATACGGCTCTCTTATTAGAACCTCGCAGGCAATCTCAGTCAAGAGCCGTCGCTGACTGTTGCCTGGTTCGCGTCGCCCAGATGAGCCCTTCGCACGACACGTTGTCGTCGTTATCGCGTCGCTGCCACCCAACATTCCGGGCCCGAAAAGTGACACGGAAACACAGCGGAATTGGCTTGTGCTTCCACTTCGTTGTTTCTCGGTCAAATTTAGTTTCGGCACTGGCCATGATGACTGGAGAAACAGATGAAGAATCAGGTTCAACTCTGAATTCACTGCATGAAGGTTCAGTGCCTCACAAAATGCAGCATCGGAACACTGTTGATCGCGTATGGACTCGGCAAGCGAATTTGCAAACAGGCAAAAAAATACTTTCAACCTTGGCAGAAGTGGCTTTGTGCCAAAGCTCGTCAGATTGCACCAGTCCCCCTCTCGTTCAGCGTGCAGCAACAGACATACCGTCTCTGGACACATTATTTTCACACAGCGCAGAATAGTTTTCAAAGGAATCACTGTCTTACAGCACGCAAACTCATGTTTGAAAGGTGTCACTTTGGCGAGAAGCACTTGTGCAAAATTTGAAGACGATCCCCTTTTGAATGTTGACACTCTTGTTTGGGAACTGTGAACAAGCTGGGCCCAGCCGTCCAATTTCAGCGATGTTCAGGTGAGAACCTCGCCTGAACGTCTTCAAAAATGTTTTGGGAACTTGGATTTTGAAACGTTGTGCGTGATGTTGTGTTGAGTTCTCACGCGTGACAGGAGGCGGTCGTCCCTGCGGAGTCGCCCATTTCCGACCCGAGGGTCAAACGAATGAAGACTTGCGGACCCAGCAATCTCAAAAAGCGTGCTTATAGTCGAGGCTTGCTTGTGATTTTACTCAGAGATACACGAGAGATACACAAATTTAAATTTGTGAGGTGAATATTGTAGCTGGGCCCCTGATTCATTGCACGGGAACAACAGAACCTGCCCGCTCGAATTTCACGTTGGTCTGCTTTTGCTTCATGTTTCTATCAGCAACAGCTGTGACATTTGGCGGCTTGTGTGAGCAAACCGTAAAATTCTAAAGCAGGTCAAAAATTTCTCAGCAAAAGACTTCAATAATCAGAATAAATCGGGAAAGAAACACATTTCATTCAACCCCGACTATCGAATTGCAAGTGCGATTCTGAAATCAAGCCTTGCTGTCATGTAAGACACCGACTTCCAGGTTTCAAGCCCGTGAGGAGTGAGCCGCGGCTGCAGGGGCAGCGGCGGCGGGGGCAGCGACGAGCCGCGGCCGATGGGAGCATCGCGTGCGGGGCTCCCGGCCGCCGCGGCTCCCTCCCTCCCCGCCGCGGACCCGCCGCCGCGAGCAACAAAAACAGCGCGCTCTGCAGTCCTTGTTGCGTGCTACTTCAAAGGACATGTGTTGAGTGAAATTGTTTTGGATGTGCAGAAATAATTTCACACAGATCTGCCCTGACCGTTAGATCTACGCGTTCAGTTTCTCGTTTTGTGCGTGTACCCCTCAGAGGAATGCGATCGCGGACCCTCGGACCAAGACATTCACGTTTGCATGGGATGCGTCAATTTAGGTGATCGAGGTCTGTGCGCATCCACTCGTTTGAAGTGATGACCGTTATTTCCTTCAACAGCAATTGTATTTTTCAACGTGTCCTCAACGTGCTTTCACGACTGATTTGAACATACAGAAAGTTGCCACAAAGGGTCAGTTTTGGTCTGAACGCAAAGCAAGACAGACGTAGCGCACTTGTTTCCAGGTTCCATTTCCAATCAGAAGGCACTGAATTTGATTTACTTCTGTGAAAAGTGTTGAAGGAAATTTAGAAATTCAACAACATACCTCGTCGAGCCACGACTGCGGAGGTAAGACGCTGCTTCAGGTTTCACTTCGTTTCTGAGAGGAATTCAGAATTTTTGCAACAGCGTGCTCACATCACTTACATCATGCACACATCTGGAGATAAAACGTGTGAATGAAGATACACGCTCGGTCCGCATGAACGATCACTCCGCTCAACTTTTCGGCTTTTCCTGGTTCTGTCGTCGAATGTGTGAGAATGAAAGATCGGAGTTCTGTTTCACCCGACCTCATTTGTTTCACGTACGCAGCAAAATCGTTGCGTTTGTTTGACAGGTCGTAATTTCAAAACAAAACATTTGTGTTTTGGTCTTTGCTTTGAGGGAGTTCAGAAGATGATCAGAATTGATGGGGACAAAATACAACGGCAGCGAACAAAGTGAGCAGAAAGGATTTCATGGCACTTGCGACGGCCGGCCATCTGTCTCTTGAGTTACGTGTCGGATTGGGCGGACACGAGGTGAAACGTTGACAGCAATAAACTGCTTCATTGATTGATTGATAGAGATTCGCAGCGCGTGCGCAGCTGCAGGTATACACAGCGACTGTTTGCTCAAGTATGCGGCATCCCGAGATGCGACACGATACGCGCAGCTGCGTCAGATACGCGACGTTCGTCGTGCGATACGTGACGCTCGCATCTCACCCCGACATCGCGATCCGAGTCCAACCCGGGTTTCCTTTGTCGAGTGGCTCCACTTATCTTTTTCTGCACAAATAATTTTTTTGCGCAGTATACAAGTGAGCGCATACTTTTTCAATGTGCTAAAGTCTCAGTTCTTTGGGGATCTTGAGAGCGAAATTTGTGCAGCGAAATCTCAATTGTGCGCTTGTGTTGCGCTTGTGTTCAGTTTTGTGCGCTGCTACTTTCTCAGTGTTCTTCAGAGCGCCATTTCGAGTCGAGTCGTCGCGTGCTCATTTCTGATTTTCATTGTCAGGCCTCAGGTCATCAATCAGGGAAAATACTCAGCAAGTACTTTCCTTGTGTCCACCTGAACCCAAAACTCGAGTGCCATCAAACCGCAGCCACGACAACAAGGGTCATTTGCGAATTGAACACATCGCCCCAAGTTAGGTGCCACCGATTTGTATTTGACCGGTTCGTTTCGTGCGCGGCGCACACGAGAAGCTTCGTGATATTGTCTCAGTGACACTAATCGCCGTCTGCCGGGTGCAGCGGGTCCCAGGAAAAATGACGGCCTCAGTCACAAATCAGAAGTGAGGAGGCCTGGGGAGGGGGTCAAGTGGGTCATAATGACCACATTACTGCGGTGATTTTCGGGCAATATTCTACTAATGTACTGGTCATTAGTGATGTACTTCGGACGAAAACACATGTCGCTAAACCGCTAATGATGAGGTAGAGATGCGGTGGGACAGGAAGCGTCCGTTTCTCGTATTGTCCACGAGATGGTATCAGCACAAAGAACAGGTTCCTCTTCCACATGGGAAACACCAATAAAAGTGAGTTGGACCACGATTGGAGGCATAACGGAGATGGGGATGCGGAGAGTTGTGCAGTACGCGTGTTGCTCCGTCATCTTGAACCGTTTCAGACAGAATGTTCTGCGAGACATTTTGGAATCGGTGCCCTCTCAAAGGTGAGACAACAGCAACTCAGGTGGCACATCGCATTTGCCCCTCACAACTCAAAACTGACGTGGAAGTTTGCGACTCACCTTGGTCGGTCCTTCTTCAAAGGTCTGTTACCAGCTAAGGGGTTCTCTTTTGACCGATCTGAAAATAAAAATACACGCAAAAGTTCATTGTCAAACCCTCTGCATGCAGTGGTGTCATCTCGCACTTGTTGTTTTCCGCATCGCCTGGTCTTGGCTGAGGTTGACGAGCGCAGCTCACGCCCTCTCCTGTTTCGGAGTGTGTCGCACCTGGCCAACTCGAGCTTGTGCTGCCTCATTGGATTGAACCGAGAACTAGAAAGTCAGTGTGCTGCCTGTTCCGTGTTTGGCTTCTGATCCTCAGCCCTTCTCGCAGGTCCAGTTACGAACCCAAATCAATCGCACATACAAGAGATTTATCTCCATTTGCAATTCAAAGTGGCTGTTTTCCTGTCAAAAGCTTTTTTTTTGGAGACACCGAACCTTGAACAGCCGAGGTTGTGTCCAGGGTCCCAAATCCCTGGAGACAAAATTTCTGTACCTAACGGCGCAAAAATCTTCATTGCTACAAGGCAGACCTTTCACAAGTGCTGGGAACAGCCGAAACGCAAAAACAAACGTTCTGTGTGTGGAGTTTGCATTGAAAGCATCACCCTTTTCCTCTTCAGTTCATACTGAGGGTAAAGCCTCTCGAACATTCACGTGCTGTCTGGACACGCGTACTGGGATTTAATATTTCAATCCCAAAAATCAGTTCAGATCCTGGGCTTAACACCATTTTCAGACCCGAATATCAAGGCTTGAGGATAGACGCCGACAATCTGGAGATTACCTCGAACAATGTGCAAGCTCCCCCCCCCCCTCCCTGCTGAATCAGGCTGGACGATTTGTTCAGGGAGGACTTTTTGAAAAAATTGGTGCAAAAATGTTGTGTGTCAGATTCATAAACTACAATCTCTGTGTGTTGAAGGGAAGGGAGAATAGCATGGCAGTTGCTTGGACAAGAGCCCAGAGAGGGCACATTTTTTCAGATGATTTTGTGGTCGAAAACAGCACGCAATGTTTGCTTTTCAAAATATGTATTCTAAAATTTTCTTTCTGAAGATGGGTAAACAGGGAACGGAGTCAGATGTTGGATGTTGTCAAAATGCAGGAACAACCCCCCCACACACACACACACATTTCCTTGGTTCCAATGAGCGCATCAGGTCGGTGTGTGTGTGTGTGTGTGTGTGTGTGTGTGTGTGTGTGTGTGTGTGTGTGTGTGTTTCGGTTGAATGTTTTGAGCTGAAATTGCCCCTGCCCCCTTTTCCAGATCCTCGATTTTCCTGGAATGGGCAGCCGCTTCAAATGCTTTGTTCAACAAAGTTTGCAACCCGGCCCTTGCCTGCTGGTTTTCCAACGCTCCTTTCAGATTCAGTAGCGGAGGAAACGGAGTTAATTTTCAGTTTCTCGAAAGCAAAAAACAACAAATTCGGACTCACCTTACTCACCAGGGAAGGATGCTCTGTTGGGGTTCTCTTCTTTCTTCCTCTTGAAAGCGATTTCACTCAGAAATCGTGGAAAGTTTGAGAAAAGTTGCAAACGCAAAACGTGTGGTCTTGAACAAAGCTAACAAAACTGCAAGCGATCTTGACACAACTGTGAGTTTCACTGATCGCCTGAAGCGACGAGGGGAGAGTGGAGGGGGCGGGGCGGGGCGCAGGCCCGTGGAAGGGTCGCGAGTCTGCGGCGCCTCGTGTTGGCGCGCTGCCCAGCCCGAGCGCGACGCTCATTGGCTGCAGCGTCTCCGCCAAGAGCGAATCGCGTCGAGCTGCGAGCAAGAAGAAACTTTGTTGAGAATTCTGGACCAAACGAACTTACACTGGCCAAACTTTCAAGGCACACGCACATGAAGAGGCTGAACGTTTTCCTTGGGTTGGCATTGTAGTTGACGAGTTCGAAATTGCAAAATAAGCAATCATGATTCTTTGACAGCGAAAATTCTAAAGATTCCCACCTGGGCAAGTCTTGTCACAGTGGATGACGCAGTGAACTCAGTCGTCACCCAGCCGTGACGCGCACTGCTGGAGTTATAGCCCTGAGTACATGAAGTATTTATGCTAACGACCGCTCACTGGAGTCTTTGTTCCGATCCAGTGCCAAGAGTGGGGCACAAAGGGCTCAGCTTCGTACCGTACATCAATACACACACGCGGGGCCGCCTCAAACACGTCGAAGCTGTCAATTGTTGATGCGTTTTTTTTGCCCATAAAGTCGCTTTAATTGCGCGCATAACACGAACACTTTGATCGTGCGCCAAGCCTTGCGCAATTCAAACGTTTTTCTGGCGCCTCGAAACACAGGAGACGCCGCTGAAGGTCAGACAAACTTCTCAGTTGGACCGTTTTGTACCGTGACAATTCCAGAGGCACTGACGAAAAGAATCGAAGGCCAGTTGAGAGGCAGGTTCCTGGTAACTTTGCCTGCTTCATGTTGTCTCGACTGCGGAACTGGGCGCTGGAACTGGAGACCACTCAGCCACGGAGAGAGGCGGGCTCAGAAAGTTGAACAAAACATAGTCACCTTGTGAGTTTTGAGCTGAAGACAAAAGTTAAAGTTTGTTGCGTTTCTGTTGGAAAGTGTTTCATTTTTCTCAAATGTCTCACACACCCAACCCCTTTCCTTCAGTCGGCATCTCCGTTGCTTTCTGCAGTGCAAGTGAGCAGGAAAACAAGTCCAGAAGGGAAGAAAGAATTAAAGTTGAGGATGCTCAAGTTTACTCGGGTACCAGCATCCCCCCATCCTGCGCAATTTTTTGTGTTCATGACTTGGCACACGGTCAGGCGGTGGCACTCACCCCGGAGAGATTTACGAGTTGCGCCCATCAGATCTGCACCTAATGTGCCTCGGACACGACAGACGAACCCGCTGATCGCGCCGTGTTGGCAGCCATGCTGGTCATGCGATTCGCACAGAAACAGCAAGAAGCTACACTTGCGAGGAATGCGAACAGGATCTCAAGGGTACCACACGAGCGCGCGTTCCTCAGACGAGCGTGGCCGTTTCCCCTGCAGCTTGTTTTATTTCATTGCTGTTGCAGGGTTCACATAAAATTGTCCTGTGTCGCTGCTGCCTCAGCTCCTGCAGGAGGTCCAACAGACCACTGCAGGGATGCCTCTGACTGAGGTTGACTTGGGATGAATCAGATGTGCGACAAGGCCTTCGACGTGTACCTCAAAGGGAGGGTGCCACCTGCATTCTCAGGTGACCTTCAAGCTGTGCATGGCTCGCATCTAGAATTTGATTGAGACGGTCAACTCAGAAAGTATCTCTCCAGCTGATATCCTTTGTTTTTGAGTTCTCAGAATTGAGCTGTGAGCTTGGACTTGGAAGTTTTGGTGATGATCGACGCGTTTTCCTGGACGACGCGGGTTCGTCCCAGGTTCAGGATCCTCTGGAGCAGTGAAAGGATGATCTGGCAATTTTCAACCTGTTAATTCGTGATCAGAAACTGTAGTCTGTTGTGTTTGAGAGACGCCGGCGTGAAGAATGTTGTAACTTGCGTGTTGTCAGTGAGAACTTTGAGGAGTCGTCAGGACCAACCTTGTAATTTTCCCTCGAAGGAGGTGGGGCTCTTTCATGTGGGAACAAGTGTGGGAAATTTCTCTCATCGTGTCGTCAAAAAAGTCGTGCAGTTGGAACTTTGTTGTATTCACCTGCCTGAAAACGTGCGTGGTTATTGGATTAAAATTTTGATGGTTGGCCTTTTCAGCGAGAGACAAGAACTAATTAGGAGATGGGGGTTTTGGCAGAGCGCTGCTCACTTCGGGGACCGAGCAGCTCGTATCATGCCAAGCCGGCACAATGGAGTTAATTTTGGATGATGGTAATTTTCTCGCGGGTTTGTTGAGCTGGTGCAGATGCAGGAGTTGCTGCAATGAAGGCTCATTAGGATATGAAACATAGCGTGAGCAAGGAATACACGCGCAAGGCATCTTTGGTGAAGACATTTGGAAAAAAATTGAAATTGACAGCCAAGATCGTGAATACAGTTTTGCGCTTCTCTTCCGACAGGCTGCAGTTAGTCTGAAGTCAGGATTGAGGGAGACCAAACCTGCGCGGACGAACGTCCAACCTTGAAAAATTCAAAAGTCAAAAATCTTTGTGCGCCGCCAGCGCTAAGCTAACGAGAAGCAGTGCTCAAGGCAACTGCAGTGCGAAGTCCCTTGCAGCGTTGCAGTGGCGTTAATGTCATCAATTCTTCCTTGTTTATTAATTCTTCCTGGTCCTCCTTGTCCTCCACCAGCCATGCTGTCTTCTGCAGGGGGGGTCTGGCCGGGGGGGG
>JAAUXT010034788.1_pt1 | contig 22402 bp, 14 predicted proteins | sample 7278171 | NCBI WGS metagenome assembly JAAUXT01 (sample SAMN14350112, study PRJNA611818) | marine sediment metagenome | isolation source: surface marine sediment (1.8m) | place: French Polynesia: Moorea | collected 2018-08 | reverse complement strand
TCTGTTCCAAGGCTGCCCTGCCCGGGTTGACAAGGGCGGCCCTTATTTTTATTGTCGGCCCGCGAATGGCGTTCCTCTCTGCCCATGAATCATTGATTCGACCATCAGCGGGCTGTTGGTTATCCAGCGTTTGTTCCAAAGTGAAGACAGCGGCAATCGCTATAGGCATAACCAAGCCATCGTGAAGGAATACCCGATGAAATACTGCACCCTGATTGTTCTCCTGGTTTGGCCCATCCTGATCCAAGCCTTCGAGGATCCGGCGTTGGGTGTGAAAGCATCTCAATACCATCGCATGATTCGAGGCGAGGAAGAGGCGGGGGCCATGGCAAAAGAGGGCGGCGCCAGTACCTCGACGCTCCTGCTCAGGGCCGAGCGGTATGCCCGCCAGAAGCTTTGGCTGGATGCAATCGCCGAATACGAGGCGATCATCGCCCGGGGTGACGACAGCACGGCCGTCTGGATTGCTCTGAGCGAAGCCTGGCGTAACCACCGGAGGCATCGTCAAAGTCGAAATCGAGCCTTGCAGGCAGCCTATGCCGCCTACCGCGGCGCGCAATCATCCCCGAGCCGGGCGCGGGCCTTGTTTCAGCTCGGTAGTTTGTACGAGCAACAGCAACGCCCGCAGCAGGCCATGGCGGTGTATCGGGAGGCTCTGGCTCTGGAGGAAAATCCGGAGATACGCAAACGCTACAACGCACTTGTGCTGGCTACTGCCTTCCGGGCCAAGGCCGTGGAGATCGAATCCGATAGCACCAGTCCCAGGATTTGCCTGCGTTTCTCCGCCGCGTTGAGCGAGCACAAGCAGGTTCGCTACGAGGATTACCTGCGTATCGAGCCGACCATCAAGGCCGATGTCAGCGTACGCCAGACCCGGCTTTGTATCGCGGGCGTCAGCCACGGCGAACGCTACCAGATTCACATCCGCCCGGGATTGCCGGCGGCCTTGGGCGAGAGAACTCGTACAGCCGAGACCTTTGTGGCTCGCGTCGATGACCGCAAGCCCACCGCGGGCTTTCGGGGCAAGACCTATGTCCTGCCCCGGGCTGGCAGCCAGGGGGTTCCGCTAACCACGGTTAACGTGGAAGAGGTCGATCTCAGTCTGTTGCGGATCAATGATCGTAATTTACTGCGGCAGATCAATGATCGTCGCATTGCCACTACGCTGGACGGTTATGACGTTAAGGCCGTGATCGAGCGATCGGGGGAACGGGTCTGGCAAGGTAAGATGTCCGTGCAGAGCGAGCGCAATCGGGAGGTGACGACCGTCATTCCCATGGACGAACTCCTTGAGCGCACGGCCCCCGGCATTTACATAATCACCGCCCAACCGAGTGGCAAGGCGGGCCCGCGACACGGACAGCGAGCAACTCAGTGGCTGGTGGTGTCCAATCTGGGACTTTCAACGTTCAAAGGTCATGATGGCCTGCACGTTTTCGTGCGTTCCCTGGAACATGCATCAGCCCTCTCGGGGGTAGAATTGCGCCTGTACGCACGCAACAACAGCGAACTGGGGCGTGCGGTCACCGACGCCAACGGCCATGCCCTGTTTGCTCCGGGACTGTTGCGTGGCGATGGCGGTAAGGAACCGGCTGCGCTGATGGGCTACGGGGCCGATGGCGATTTCAATTTCTTGAACCTTACCCGCCCGAGCTTCGACCTCAGTGATCGCGGCGTGGAGGGTCGAGCGGCACCGGGGCCCGTGGATGTGTTTCTGTATACCGAACGCGGTGTCTATCGCCCGGGCGAGACGATTGAGCTGATGGCCTTGGCCCGGGACGACAAGGGACGGGCTCTCCGGGATTCACCCTTGGTTCTCAAGCTGCTGCGACCCGATGGTGTCGAGGCCCATCGGTTTGCCGTCAATACCCCCTGGGAGGGTGGGTACCACGGGCAGTGGCCGTTGGCGAACAATGCCCGCACCGGTACCTGGAAAGTGCGGGCGTACGCGGACCCCCAGGCGCCGCCGGTGGGAGAGCTCAGCTTTCAGGTGGAGGATTTCGTACCCCAGCGCCTGCGTGTGGAATTGGCTGTCGAGGCCGAGATGCTAAAGCCCTCGGAGGCGCTCAGCGTCGCTGTCGCGGGACGATTTCTCTACGGCGCTCCGGCGGCCGATCTGAAGACCGCGGCCGAGCTGGTCTTGCGGGAGGACCCCGATCCCTATCCCCGGTATCCGGATTACCGCTTCGGGCTGGTGCAGGAGAGCTGGAAGGCCAAACGTTCCAACTTGAAAATAGCGAATACCGACGCGCAGGGTAAGACCACGGTTGCGGTAAACGTACCCCAGATCCCGGATACAACCCGGGCCTTGAAAGCGGTGGTGCGGGTATCGCTGTTCGAGCCCGGGGGACGGCCCGTCAATCGCAGCCTGTCGCTTCCCTTTCGCAGCCAGCCTTTTGCCATCGGTATCCGTCCCGGTTTCACGGATAGTCTCGAGCCCACCGACGCGGCGCAGTTCGAGGTCATCGTCGTGAACGACCAGGGACGGCCGCAACCGCGCAGCGGTCTACGGTACGAAGTGCTCAAGGAGGATTACAACTACTACTGGTATTTTCGTAACAGCCACTGGAACTATAAACTGGTCGTCGACGACGGTACACCGGTCGCCAGCGGCGAGCTCGAAGTGAATGGCAAACAGCCTCGAACCCTGGTCCAACGGGGCCTGGATTGGGGGCGTTATCGCCTGGAGATCCATGATTCCGCTACCGGTATCGCTTCCAGTGTGCGGTTTCAGGTGGGCTGGTTCGCGGGCCCGGGTGCCGAGGATGCGCCGGATCGGTTGCAGCTGACGCTGGACAAACCCCGCTATCAAGCCGGCGAGACGGCGCAGGTCCACGTCCAGGCGCCCTTTGCCGGGGAGGTATTGATGACCGTGGCCGCAAATCGACTCTGGCATACACAAAGTTTCAGTCTGCCCCCTGGGGGTACCACCGTCGAGCTGCCCGTAGAGCCGGAATGGGGGCCCGGCGTCTACGTCACGGCGACGGCCTTTCGCCCCGCGCAACAGGAATCCCGGCGCGGGCCGGGGCGGGCGGTCGGTGTCGCTTGGTTAGGCCTCGATCCGGAGCCCCGTACCCTGCGGATTCAGCTCGATACACCGGCGGAGCTGAAACCACGCCAGACTTTTGAGCTACCGGTCCGGGTAGAGGGGCTGAGGCCGGGCGAACCGGCTTACCTTACCGTGGCGGCCGTGGACGAGGGCATATTGCAGTTGACCGATTTCCCGACGCCGGATCCGGTGGCTCATTTCCTGGGTAAGCGGCGCCTGGGTGTCGAGCTGCTGGATATGTACGGCAAGCTCATCGAAACGGATGGCCTACCGGGACGGCTGCGCAGTGGCGGCGATGGCGATAGTCGGCAATTGGATGTCTCCGCCGTGCGCACCGTCAAGACCGTGGCCCTGTTCTCGGGTCCGGTGGCCCTGGATGAGAGCGGCCGGGCCCGGGTGTCATTGACGCTACCGGATTTCAACGGAGAGCTGCGGCTGATGGCCATTGCCTGGGACGGCGACCGCGTGGGACGGGAACAAGCGCCGCTGCTGGTGCGTGATCCCCTGGTGGCTCGCGTTTATTTACCGCGGTTTCTGGCGCCCGGGGACCGCAGTGACATCACCCTGGTCGTGACGAACACCCATGGCGGCGCGGGGGAGTATCTCGTTTGGTTATCCGCCGAGGGGGCCGTTGCCTTGGAGGGGAGCGAAGTCGGCTTCAGCTTCGGTGATTCGGATGCCGCCGCGCGCAAACCCCGGCGCCGTGTCTATACGCTGCAAGCCCTGAGGCCGGGTACGGGGGAGATTCGGCTCCGGGTGGAGGGCCCTGACGGTTTCAACCTTTCCCGGGATTGGCAAATTTCAGTGCGCCCGGCGCAGACTATCGTATCGGAGCGGGTGGCGGGACGTTTGTGGCCCGGTGATTCCCTACCCGTTGACGCGCGCGGATTGCAGTCTTTCCTGGCGGATACGGGCGTAATCCGCATGAGTGTGGCGACAGCCCCGAACCTGGGGATTGCCGGCCTATTGACCGAGCTCAGCCGATATCCTTACGGTTGCCTGGAACAGACTACCAGTCAGGCGCTGGCCCTGCTGTATTTCAATCAGGTGGCGCAGGCCTGGCTGGACCCCGGTGCCGAGGAAGGGGCATTGAGGGCCCGGGTGCAAGGGGCCATTGGCTCAATCCTCAACCTGCAACGCCTCGACGGTGGTTTTGGGCTGTGGAACCCCGACAGCCCCGTCGAAGGCTGGCTATCGGCCTATGCCATGGATTTCCTGGTCCGCGCCCGGGAGGCCCAATATCTGGTGCCAACTTATGCCTACGACAAGGGCCTGGAATGGCTCGACAAGAGGATTATCGGCAGCCGCTTCGAATCCCGTGCCCTGGCCGCCCAGAGTTATGGACTGCATGTGCTCGCCCGGGCCCAGCGCGCGCGTATCGGTGATTTGCGCTACCTGCACGACAATTATCTTGCCAGACTTCCCACCCGTTTGGCCCGGGCCCAGCTGGGCGCTGCGCTAGCCCGTTATGGCGATATGACGCGGGCCCGGCAAGCCTTTACCAAGGCGCTGGAACCTTTGCGGCGGCACGATGATTTGCGGGACTACGGCAGTGATCTGCGGGATCAGGCGGCGCTGCTGGCCCTGCTGACGGAGAGTAACGTCATGCCGGAGAGGGTTCCTCAGTTGGCGCAGGAGTTATCCCTCGATCTGCGGCAACGGCGCTACACCAGCACCCAGGAGCAGGTCTGGCTAGTACTGGCGGCCAGGGGGCTGGTGCGGCAGCAACGGGAACCGTTACAGCTGGCGGTGGACGGCAAAGCCGTGGCAGCGGAGGACGATACTTTCCATTTCAACCCGAGCTTGGAGGTGTTGCAGCGCGGGGTAACCATCACCAACCAGGGTAAACAACCGGCCTGGTATGTCCTGCACACCAGTGGCGTCCCCGCCGAGCCGCAACCCTCGGTGGAGGCCGGATTCTCCATCTCGCGGCGGTTTTTCACCCGGTCCGGCGAGGAGGTCGATCCGACGACCATCGGCCAGAACGATCTACTGGTGGTGGTGATCACCGGGGAGGCGCTGACGCAGCAGGATCATCAGGCCCTGATCGTGGACCTGCTGCCCGCCGGATTGGAGATCGAGAACGTACGCCTTGCCCACAATCAATCCCTGGACGAGTTCGCTTGGTTACCAAGCCTCAGCAAGACGTTGCAGGTGGAGTTTCGCAGCGACCGGTTCGTGGCCGCGCTGGATTTGCAGAGCAATGGAAATCAGCAGGGTGAAAGATCCTTTGCCGTTGCTTATCTGGTGCGGGCGGTGACGCCGGGCGATTACCGGCTGCCGGCCGTTTTCGTGGAGGACATGTACAAGCCTCGATACCATGCCCGGGGCAAGCTGGAAAGGCTCAAGGTTGCGCCGTAACGGCGAATCGCCTCCGGTCTCAGTTGCCGGTTCCCGATAAGAGCTGAGCCAGGGGGGCACGGTTTGGAAGTGTTGCCCGCGGTACCAAACTGCCTGGGGTATTGCCTGCGGCGAGAACCTTGACCAGAGGGGACGTCGTTACCGCCCACTGGCCCTTGGCCACATTGTCGGGCGCATCCCCCGTGAAGGCCAGGTAGGAGTATTTGCCGTAGTGGGGTAGTTTACGGGCGAAACCCGGCACCGCCGCCTTGCGATCGATACCGATCCATCCCAATGTCAGGTCTTCGTGGTGAGGGTCCCGGACGGCGAAGACAAAGCTGTGACTGTCCGCGGGCAGCTCGCTGCCATCCAGCCGCAGCATGCCGCCTTCAAGCCCGGCACCGTGCTCGGCCAGCGCTTCGAGGGCCTGCTGGCGCCAAGGGTTCTGCCGCCCCAGAATCCAAACGGCGCCTGTTTCGGGCAGTTGTTTCAACGCCTTTCCATTGACCACGGCCACCCGCCTTTCTTTCTTTTCTCGACGCCGTGACCAGCTTTGGATCATATCCTGCCAGGCCTCGAAATCGACGGGGCCGGCAGCGTCCGGGAGGATGAATGTCACCCGTTCGGCGCCGAACAGCTCGCTGAGGGTCGCCGGTATTTCCCCCTTGTCGAGGCGTCTGAATACATCGAAATAGGGGTCCAGATCGGCCCGCAGGGCAGGAGCAGGTACAGGGAACTCGAACCGGCTTTCCCGTTTCTCCAGACGCAGCGGAAACAGTCGTGCCGCCTTTTCTCCCGCAACGGTGATCGCAAGCGGTACCTCCAGTTGGTAGGGGGCATCGGCCTGGGTTTGCCTCACCGTGACGCCAATGCGTTGGTCGTCCAGGCGCTCGGCTTCGAAGCTGAGCTTAGGCGCGCCGACCCGTTGCGTCCATTGGCGGAAAAAGGGCGTCAGATCGGTTTTCGCGACCTCCGAGAAAACCTTTTCGATGTCGCGATAGGCCGCTTCGCGAAAACGGTACTGGCGATACAGCTGGCGCAGCCCCTCAACGAACGTTGGGTCTCCGAGCTTGAGGCGCAGCATGTGCCACATCATCAGGGTCTTGCCATAACCCACGGCTTGGCTGGCGGCCGAGTGCCGGGCACGAAATGCCGTCAGCGGAAAATCCCGCTCGGTGGTCACATAATTGCGATACTTCTCCAGCGTGTCGCGGCGGTAGACTTGACCTTGGCCGCGCTGCTCCCTGATCAGATGATCGGCCAGGTAGGCCGTGAGACCTTCGCACCAGTTGCCTTGGGCATAATCCACGTAGACGCTATTTCCCCACCAATTATGAAGAATTTCATGGGGATAAGACGAGTGCAGGATGAAGGGTAAACGGATAACCCTCGAGCCGAGCAGGGTAAACGAGGGCATGCCGTAGCCGCTCTCCCAAAAATTCTCCACCAGGGCGAATTTCCGGTAGGGATAGGGGCCAATCAGCCGCCGATACAGATCGATATACTGCGCCGTCGCCTCCAGGTAGCGTGTGGCCAGAGCGGGATCGGGCTGGCGCAGGAAAGCATAGGCCGTCACTTCGCCAGTGGCCTGGGTATACTCGGTAAAACGCCCGGCGACCAGGTAAATGTTCTCCATCGGCTCTGGAGAATCCCACCTCACCCGGCGGGTGTTACCCACCTGTTCGTGGATTATGCGCTCTCCCTGGCTCACGGCATTCCAGTCCGCGGGCATCGTCACCGTGAGCCGAAATGTTACCAGCTCGTCGTCGAAGGTGGGTACCCAATAGCTATTACCCAGCAGCGCTATACCCTGATCGGCAACGCTGCCGGGACGGGGTGGAAAACCGGCCGGATCACGTTCCAGTTCAGCCTGGAGTAGAGGGGAGAGGTTGCCGGCAAAACGCAGGCGCGGGGCCGGGCGTTGAGGCCACTTCCCCGCGGCGGGACGCAGGCGATAGCTCCGCAGGGGTGGAGCAGTATCGGCTCCGGCAGCGTGCTTCGGGGGTAATGGCAGTAACTCCAGGACGTAGTCCGGATCGGCGGACTCAACCTTCAGGTCGGTGTGTAACAAGAAGTCTCGGGGGCCATGCGGGGATGAAGGTGGCTCGGGAAGGGTAATAATATCCTCCACCTCCAGGCGTTGTTCTCCCGGTATCAGCGTTACTGCAAGCTCGTGGTGAATCCGGCTGCTTGTGTCCAGCGTGTCCGAACTGACTGGTGTCGCCCACGCTTGTAGTGCCAGGCAGAGCAATGAAACCATGAAAGGTTGTTTCAGCATCATGGGCGAGGATATCACATGCCGGATCCGAAACAACGGTAACATGATCCCACGGGAATAAACGGCAAGCCCGTCATGTTTCTTCCGCGGTTTCCGCGGTGGCGTCCTTATCGTGTTCGATCATGGCATAGGCCGAGTGGTTATGAATGGACTCGAAATTCTCCGACTCCACCAAGTACCCCCGGATACGCTCGTCGGCGTTGAGTCGAGTGGCGACATCTCGGACCATATCTTCGACGAACTTGGGGTTCTCGTAGGCATGCTCGGTAACATACTTCTCATCCGGGCGTTTCAGCAGCCCGTAAAGCTCGCAGGAGGCCTCCTGTTCTACGATGTCGATCAGTTCCTCTATCCAGAGAAAACCCGCGGTGCGTACACTAACCGTCACGTGGGAACGCTGGTTATGGGCGCCATGCTTGGAGATTTTCTTGGAACAGGGGCAAAGGCTGGTGACAGGCACGATCACTTTGACGAACATGGCGGGTTTCCCGTTGCGCAGCTCACCGATGAGGGAAACCTCATAATCCAGCAGGCCCTCCACCCCGGATATGGGGGCGGTCTTGTTGACGAAATAGGCAAAGGTCATCTCAATGTGACCGGCTTCGGCTTCCAGCCGCTCGGTCATCTCAGCGAGCATATCCTTGAACGATTCCACGGTGATTTCGCTCTCGTGGAGGTTGAGAATTTCCACGAATCTCGACATGTGCGTGCCTTTGAAATTGTGCGGCAAATTCACGTACATATTGAAATTGGCGATGGTGTGCTGTTCGCCGCCACTCCGGTCTTTCACCCGCACCGGATGACGAATATCCTTGATGCCGACTTTGTTGATGGCGATGCGCCGCGTATCGGCGCTACCCTGTACGTCCGGGATGTGTACTACATTCGATGTCGAGGCGGGCTTGATTGGCTTCACGAGATTTCATCCTCATTGTAAAGCGCACATGCGCGGAGTGTTACGACCCGTGCAGCAAAAGCGTATTACTTGGACCAGGCTTTCTTGATGACTTCAGGCCGTTCGAACTGCTGCAGCGTCCTGAGTACGCCGGGGGCATCGAGCCCGGCCTCGGCAAGTAACTCACCGTGGTCGCCCTGGTCGATGAAGCTATCGGGAAGTCCGATGTTACTCACGGGGATATCGATGCCGTGGGCCGCAAGGCACTCGTTCACGGCACTGCCGGCACCACCCGCCACCGTGTTTTCCTCCAGGGTTACCAGCCGATCGTGGGTACTCGACATATCAATGACCATGGCTGTATCCAAAGGTTTCACGAAACGCATGTTGACGACGGTTGCCCCCAGCGGTTCGGCGACGGTTTCGGCAACGCTCACCATGCTACCGAAAGCGAGCAACGCCGTGCCCTTGCCGCGGCGGCGCAATTGGGCTTTACCGAGGGGAAGGGTGGACATTTCCTCTACAACGGGCACACCGGGTCCTTTACCGCGGGGGTAGCGTACCGCACTGGGTTGATCCAGCTGGAAACCGGTGTACAGCATCTGCCGCGTTTCGTTCTCATCGGCGGGGGCCATGATCACCATATTGGGGATGCAGCGCAGGAAGCTGAAATCAAAGCTGCCGGCATGGGTCGGGCCGTCCGGGCCGACCAGGCCGGCGCGATCGATGGCAAACAAGACCGGCAGGTTCTGGATCGCGACGTCGTGGATCAACTGATCATAGGCGCGCTGGAGGAACGTCGAGTAAATGGCCACCACCGGTTTGAGGCCATCACAGGCCATACCCGCGGCCAGCGTGACGCTGTGTTGCTCGGCGATGCCGACATCGAAATAGCGCTCTGGAAACCGCTGGGAAAACTTTACTAGCCCCGAGCCCTCCCGCATCGCCGGGGTGATGCCCATCAAACGCTCGTCCCGTTCGGCCATGTCGCACAGCCACTGGCTGAACACTTGGGTGTAGGTGGGACTCGGGCCGGGACGGGAAGGGCTCAGGCCCTTACGGGGATCGAACACGCCGACACCGTGGTAGGTAACCGGTTCGGCCTCCGCCAGTTTGTAGCCCTTGCCTTTGCAGGTGACGATATGCAGCAGTCGCGGCCCTTTGAGCTCACGCAGATTACTCAGCGTTTCGACCAAGGTGGGCAGGTCATGGCCGTCCACGGGGCCGAAATAGTTGAAGCCCATCTCCTCGAAAAACGTGCCCGGTACCAGCATGCCCTTGACGTGCTCCTCGGCTCGCCGTGCCATCTCCCACATGGGCTGGGGCATATGGCTGAGCATTCGCTTGCTGTTTTCCCGCATGCTCGAGAGCAGGGGACTGGACAGCGCCCGGGCGAGGTAATTGGAAAGGGCACCGACGTTGGGGGAAATCGACATTTCGTTGTCGTTCAGGATAACCAGTAAATCAGCCTTCAGATCCCCGGCGTGGTTCAGCGCCTCGAAGGCCATGCCTGCGGTCATGGCGCCATCGCCGATAATGGCTACTATCTTACGCTCGCACCCGGCGTGGGCCGCCGCGATCGCCATGCCGAGGGCTCCACTGATCGAGGTGCTGGAATGGCCGACGCCAAAGGTGTCGTAGAGGCTCTCCGAGCGTTTGGTAAACGGTGCCAGGCCTCGCTTGCGACGAATCGAGCCCATCCGTTCACGCCGGCCGGTCAGGATCTTGTGGGGGTAAGTTTGATGGCCCACGTCCCAGACCAGGCGGTCCTCGGGCGTATCGAAAACGTAGTGCAGCGCTATGGTCAGTTCGACGGTGCCGAGGTTGGCGGCGAAATGGCCGCCGGTTCTGGCAACCGACTGGATCAGGAACTCGCGCAGTTCATCGGCCAGTGCCTTGAGCTCGGATTCCGGCAGCTTACGGAGATCGGCCGGTGTATCGATACTCTCCAGCAGAGGAAACGCTTGATCTGTTGTCATCTTGAAGGACTACTAGGAAAAATTTGAATTATGTAACGCCTGGTGGATGCTTGCAACAAAGCATCGCCCGGTGGAGTCTGGATTCCGGTGAGCCATCAGTGCGTACGCTCGATGATGTAGGCCGCAATCCAGCGCAAGACAGCGGCCTTCGGTCCAAGACCCGCAAGGCTTTCCACGGCATCTTCGTAGAGCGCCCGGGCGTGTACACGGGCGCCCTCCAGGCCCAGCAGTCCCGGGTAAGTGGGTTTGTTCAAGACGCTGTCCATGCCCTGGGTCTTACCGAGGGTTGCGGTGTCCGATACCACATCCAGAATATCGTCAAGAATCTGAAACGCCAAACCGATACATTTGGCGTAATGGTCCAGATTTTCGAGCATACGCTCGCTGAGTGCGGGCTGACTGAGGGCGCCTAGCAACACGCTGGCGCGGATCAGGGCGCCGGTTTTGTGGATGTGCATGTTTTCCAGCTCGGCCAAATTGAGCGCTTTGCCCACCGACAGCAGGTCGATGGCTTGACCACCGACCATACCGCGCGACCCGGCGGCCCGGGCAAGGGTCTCCAGCAGTTTGAGACGAAGACAGGGGTCCTCGGTCATGTGGGGGTCCTGCGCCAGCACCTGAAAGGCGAGGGCTTGGAGCGCGTCCCCGGCGAGGATGGCCGTCGCCTCATCGAAGGCTTTGTGACAACTGGGTTTGCCGCGGCGTAGATCGTCGTTGTCCATGGCGGGCAGATCATCGTGGATCAAGGAATAGGCATGAATGAGTTCCACGGCGCTGGCCGGCCCATCCAGGGCTTGCAGAGGCACACCGGTGATCGAGCCGGTGGCGTAGACCAGTACGGCACGCAGGCGTTTTCCGCCCCCCAGCACGGCGTAGCGCATGGATTCGTGTAATCGTTGGGGATTGATGTGTGCCCCGGGTAAACGTTCCTCCAGGGCCTGCTCGGTGCGGGCCTGGTAGCTTTCAATCAGGGTTTGCGACATTGAACACTAGCCTTGTTGGAGATCGAAGGGGGTCGTTTCGGCCTTGCCGTTGTGCTCGACAAGTTTCTCTACGGTCTGCTCTGCCTCCCGCAGGACGGTTTGACAGGCCCGGGTCAGCTGAATGCCGCGCTCGAAATATCTGAGAGAGTCTTCCAGGGAGAGATCGCCTTTTTCCATCTCCTCGATCAAGCTTTCCAGCTCCGATAAGGATTCTTCAAACTGCATGGGAACGGATTTTTCTTGCATCGTCAGGTCTTTTGCGGCGCTATCATGGGGGTTACGTTAACGCGCCGGCCAGGGCCGGTCAAATCGAGTGTTATCGACTTGGTCGCCAGTATTGCCAGTATTGTCGGTATAGAGAACGTTACCGCGGCCATGGACACACCGTAGGGGGCCTTTGAACCTTGGCATTGTCTCGTCTGTCACAATTGCGGCGTGTCAGTGTTCGCAACCGTTGACACTTGACCGCGGTATTTTTTATCAATTGTCGATTAGAATCAGGAGAAGAGCATGCGGAAATTGACGCGAGACGATCTATTTGGCCTCGAGCGCTACGCTGAAGAGCGTAATGCCTTTCGAACCCGGGTATTGGAACACAAGAAAGATCGTAAACTGATGTTGGGCGATCATGCTTCGATGCATTTCGAGGATCGTCTGACCATTCAGTATCAGGTGCAGGAGATGCTGCGGGTGGAACGTATTTTCGAGCCCGAGGGGATCGCGGAGGAACTGGCGGCGTACAATCCCCTGATTCCGGACAGGACCAATCTGAAAGCCACTTTCATGATCGAGTACGCGGACGTCAGCGAGCGCAAGCGCGCGCTGGCCATGCTGGTCGGTATCGAGGACAAGGTCTGGCTGCAGGTGCCGGGGTTCGAGCCGGTGTGGGCCATAGCGGACGAAGATCTGGAGCGGGAACGACCCGATAAGACCTCGGCGGTGCATTTCATGCGTTTCGAGTTCACGCCCGCCATGATCGCGGCCCTGAAGGCGGGTGCCGCCCTTGCCGCAGGCATTGATCATGAGAATTACGCGGTGCGTATCGAAGCGGTTGCGGAGGCCACGCGCAATGCCCTGGTGGCCGATTTCGGCTGATCCACGCCGGCTGAATCATACCCCCGGGGCCTTGCCCGCCGGGGTATGGCGAGCGGGCCCTGTAAGGGGTGGCAAGCACCCGTTGCGGAGATTCGCACTTGCCACCGGCCCATGGTGAGGTACAAAATTCGCCGATCGTGCGACAGGATAAGAATCAGGACTCACCGATGAGCAATGTATACGACGCCTCGGCCATCGAGGTTCTCAGTGGCCTCGATCCGGTAAGAAAGCGCCCGGGTATGTACACCGACACCAGTCGGCCAAATCACCTGGCGCAGGAAGTCATAGATAATAGCGTGGACGAAGCCACCGCGGGCTTCGCCGATACCCTGGACGTGATCGTGCACGGCGACGGTTCCCTGTCGGTGAGCGATAACGGCCGGGGAATGCCGGTGGACTTACATCCGGAGGAAGGTATTCCGGGGGTGGAGTTGATATTGACGCGGCTGCATGCGGGCGGCAAGTTCTCCGATCGCAGCTATCGCTTTTCCGGCGGGCTCCACGGCGTCGGTGTATCGGTGGTCAACGCGCTCTCCAAGCACCTCCAGGTCCGGGTGAAACGTGCCGGTAGGGAGTACAGCATGGCCTTCGCCGACGGCGACCGGGTCTCCGGGTTGGAGGAGATCGGTGAGGTGGGAAGGCGTAACACCGGGACGACGTTACGCTTCTGGCCCGACCCGAGCTATTTCGATTCGCCCAAGTTTTCCCTGCCGAAGCTCAAGCATATATTGCGCGCCAAGGCGGTGTTGTGTCCCGGGTTGCGGGTAAGCCTGCTCGACGAAGCCACCGGCGAGCGTTCCCGATGGCATTATGAGGACGGGCTTTCGGACTACCTGCGCCAGGCGCTGGGGGAAACGGAGATGGTGCCCGATCCGCCCTTCGTCGGGCGTCTGCAGGGCGAACACGAGGCCGTGGAATGGGCCCTGGCGTGGTTGCCGGAAGGCGGCGAGGCGGTGACCGAGAGCTATGTCAATCTGATTCCTACCCCCCAGGGGGGGACCCACGTCAATGGATTGCGTTCCGGTCTCACCGAGGCGGTACGGGAGTTCTGCGATTTCCGCAGCCTGATTCCCCGGGGGGTGCGCATCACGCCCGAGGATGTCTGGGAAAACTGCAGCCATGTGCTCTCGGCCAAGATCCAGGACCCCCAGTTCTCGGGCCAGACCAAAGAGCGCCTGTCATCCCGGGAGTGTGCGGTATTTGTCGCCGGCGTCGTCAAAGACGCCTTCAGTCTATGGCTCAACCAGCACACCGACGCCGGCGAGCGCATTGCCCAGCTGGCCCTGCAGAATGCCCAGAAACGCCTGCGTTCCAGCAAGAAGGTGGTGCGCAAGAAGGTGGCCACCGGGCCGTCCCTGCCCGGTAAGCTGGCCGATTGCACGGCCCAGGATCTGGCCCGCACGGAGCTCTTTCTGGTGGAGGGCGATTCGGCGGGCGGTTCGGCCAAGCAGGCCCGCAACCGCGAATTCCAGGCCGTGATGCCCCTGCGCGGGAAAATCCTCAATACCTGGGAGGTGGATTCGACGGAGGTTCTGGGCTCCCAGGAGATCCATGATATCGCGGTGGCCGTCGGGGTCGATCCCGGCTCCGACAAGCTTGGGGGGCTGCGTTATGGCAAGGTTTGTATTCTGGCGGACGCCGACTCCGATGGCCAGCATATCGCCACCTTGCTATGTGCTTTGTTCACCCAGCATTTTCGACCGTTGGTCGCCGCGGGCCATGTCTTCGTCGCGATGCCACCACTGTTTCGTATCGACGTGGGAAAGGAGGTGATGTACGCCCTGGACGAGGCCGAACGCCAGGGTATCCTGGACCGCATCGCCGCCGAGAAGAAGAAGGGTAAAGTGACGGTTACCCGCTTCAAGGGCCTGGGGGAGATGAATCCGCTGCAATTGCGGGAGACGACCATGGACCCCGATACCCGGCGGCTGGTGCAGCTCACCTTCGACGCCGGCAACGAGACGCTGCAACTCATGGATATGCTCCTGGCCAAGAAACGGGCGGCCGACCGCAAGGCCTGGCTGGAAACCCGTGGCAATCTGGCCGAGGTCTGAGCGCCGCCGTCGCCAAAAAACCCTATCCCCAAGCCTAGAATAGCAACCCCATGTCCAATGAAATCACCATGACGCCGGAAGGCGTGGAGCAGATCCCCCTCGGAACCTTCACCGAGAAGGCGTACCTGGACTATTCCATGTACGTGATCCTCGACCGGGCCTTGCCACACATCGGCGATGGTTTCAAACCGGTGCAGCGGCGCATCGTTTATGCCATGTCCGAGCTGGGTTTGTCGGCCGCGGCCAAGCCCAAGAAATCGGCGCGCACCGTGGGCGATGTCCTCGGCAAATACCATCCCCACGGTGATGCGGCCTGCTACGAAGCCATGGTGCTCATGGCCCAGCCCTTTTCCTACCGTTATCCTTTGATTGACGGCCAGGGGAACTGGGGCTCGCCCGATGATCCCAAGTCCTTCGCCGCCATGCGTTACACCGAGGCGCGGTTGTCGCCTTTCGCCCAGATGCTGCTGGCCGAGCTCGGCCAGGGCACCGTGGACTGGGTCCCCAACTTCGACGGCACGCTGCAGGAGCCGGCTCTGTTGCCCGCGCGCCTGCCCCACGTCCTGCTCAATGGCGCCACGGGCATCGCCGTGGGCATGGCGACAGATATCCCCCCGCACAATCTTCGCGAGGTGGCGGCGGCCTGTATTCACCTGCTGGACCAGCCCGATGCCGATATCGAGGCGCTCTGTGGCCACGTGCTGGCACCGGATTACCCGGGGGGTGCCGAAATCATTACGCCGCTGGCGGAAATTCGCAAGCTCTATCGGAACGGCACCGGCGCGCTGCGGCTGCGGGCCTGCTATGAACGTGACAATGGCGATGTGGTGATTACCGCCCTGCCGCACCAGGTATCCGGCGCCCGGGTGATGGAGCAGATCGCCGCCCAGATGAATACCAAGAAGTTGCCGATGGTGGAGGATCTGCGCGATGAGTCCGATCACGAGAATCCCACCCGGCTGGTGATCACGCCCCGCTCCAACCGCGTGGATGTGGCGTTGCTGATGGATCACCTGTTCGCGACCACCGATCTGGAACGCAGCTATCGGGTCAACCTCAATATGATCGGTATCGACGGCCGTCCCCAGGTGAAGGATTTGAAACGGATTCTCACGGAGTGGCTCGAGTACCGGCAGACGACCGTCCGCCGGCGCTTGCAATACCGTCTCGATAAGGTGGAAAAACGGCTGCACCTGTTGGCAGGCCTGCTGATAGCCTATCTGAACCTGGACGAGGTCATACGGATCATCCGCTTCGAGGATGAGCCCAAGGCCAAGTTGATCGCCCGCTTCCAGCTCACCGATGCCCAAGCCGAGGCTATTCTGGAGACTAAGCTGCGGCATCTGGCGCGGCTGGAGGAAATGAAGATCCGGGCCGAGCAGGAGGAACTGGAGCGGGAGCGCCAGCGCCTGGAGACGTTGCTGGGCTCCCAGAGACGTTTGAAGACCCTGATTCGTAAAGAAATCCAAGAGGATGCCAAGAAATATGGCGATGGCCGCCGGTGCCAGCTGGTGGAGCGGCGTCCGGCCCAAGCCCTGGATGAGACCGTGCTGACACCGAGTGAGCCGGTCACCGTGATCTTATCTCAGAAGGGTTGGGTGCGAGCCGCTCGCCGAGAGGTGGACCCCGAGGCGTTGAGTTACAAAGCCGGCGACGGTTTCTTGGGCCAGGCCCAGGGGCGCAGCAATCAGGCGGCCGTGTTTCTGGATTCCACCGGGCGCACCTACGCGCTACCCGCCCACAGCCTGGCGTCGGCCCGCGGCTACGGTGAGCCGCTGACCGGGCGTTTGAGCGTGCCCGACGGCGCCCATTTCGTGGCGGTGCTGATGGGCGGCGCGCAGGATCGGTACCTGCTGGCATCCGATGCTGGCTACGGGTTCATCTGTCCCTTCGCCGATCTCCTGAGCCGCAACAAGGCGGGCAAAAGCGTTCTGACCCTGGCCGCGAGGGCCCGGGTGTTGCCGCCCGTGGCCGTCAAGGCCGTGGACACCGACCGCCTGGTCACCATCACCAGCAGCGGCCATCTGCTGGTATTCCCGGTCCGGGATCTGCCGCATCTGGCCAAGGGCCGGGGGAACAAGATCATTGCTATTCCGGCTGTGAAAGCGGCTGAGCACGAGGAGTATGTGGTGGCCCTGGACGTCATACCGGCCGAGGAAAGCGTGACTCTCTGCTGCGGCAAGCGTCACCTGACGCTGCGGCCCTCGGACCTGGATCTCTACGCCGGGGAGCGGGGGCGGCGGGGTAAAGGGTTGCCGCGGGGTTTTCAGCGGGTGGATCGTATGCTGGTCGGAGCCAAGTAGCCGCGTGCATTTCCAAGTTCTCGACCATGATGGTGCCGCCCGGCGGGGGTGCCTGAGTTTCCCCCGGGGGCGTGTGGGTACTCCTGCCTTCATGCCCGTGGGCACTTACGGCACGGTCAAGGCGATGACCCCGGAGGAGTTGCGCTGCATGGGTGCGCAGATCATCCTAGGCAACACCTTTCATCTGATGCTGCGCCCAGGCATCGACATCATCGAGTCCCACGGTGGGCTGCACGGTTTCATCCACTGGGACGGACCCATTCTCACCGATTCCGGGGGTTTCCAGGTCTTCAGCCTCGCCTCGATGCGCAAGATTTCCGAGGACGGCGTGCGCTTTCGCTCACCGGTGGACGGCAGTGCGGTATTCCTGGGACCGGAGCGGTCGATGGCGGTGCAGCGGGCGCTGGGTTCGGATATCGTGATGATTTTCGACGAATGCACGCCGCATCCGGCCAGCGAGCGCCAGGCCCTGGATTCCATGGAATTGTCCCTGCGCTGGGCCGAACGCAGCAAGATCGCCCATGGCGATAATCCGGCTGCCCTATTCGGCATTGTGCAGGGGGGCATCTACCCCGAGTTGCGGCGGATGTCCGCCCAGGGGTTACTGGGGATGGGCTTTGATGGCTACGCCGTCGGCGGCCTGGCGGTGGGTGAAAGTCCCCGGGAGAGGGCACAGGTCCTGGATTGTACGGTGCCGCTGCTACCCGTCGATAAACCCCGTTACCTCATGGGCGTGGGCAAGCCTGAGGACATCCTGGAGGCCGTGGGGCAGGGGATCGATATGTTCGATTGCGTGCTGCCCACCCGTAATGCCCGTAACGGCCATCTGTTCACCCGCAACGGTGATATCCGTATCCGCAACAGTCGCTATCGGACCGATACCCGGCCCCTCGATCAGGATTGTGGCTGTTACACTTGCCGCCATTACAGCCGTGCCTATCTGCATCATCTGGACAAGTGCAACGAGATTCTGGGGGCGCGGCTGAATACGGTTCATAACTTGTACTATTACCAGCAGCTCATGGCGGATTTGCGGGAGGCCATCGGCGCGGGGCGGATGTTGGAATTTGTCGAGGCTTGTTACGAAAAACGAGGCACACAGCCAAGCTCCGTGTATAATAGCCGATTTTGACGGCACTGCCTGCAACCAACCTTTCACGTTTACGATGTAGTTCCAAGGGAAGTTTCCATGAATTTTTTCATCTCTGATGCCATGGCCCAGACCGGAGCCCAGGCCGGTGGTGCGGCCGGGTGGGAAGCCTTTTTATTTCCCATTCTGTTGATCGTGATTTTCTACTTTTTACTCATCAGGCCTCAAACCCAGCGCGCAAAGAAACATAAGGAAATGGTGGCCGCCCTGAAGAAAGGTGACGAGGTTGTGACTAACGGGGGGTTGCTCGGACGTATTACCGACGTCGGCGAGAAGTTCATTAAATTAGAGGTGGCGGATGGCGTGCAGCTCAAGGTGCAGAAGGACTCCGTGGCTACTCCAACGCTCAAGGGCACGTTCAAAGGCGACCTCCTGTAAATTGTTTTCGTTCCGATTCTGAGTAGGAAGCATCTGAAATATGCTCAACCAGTACCCGCTGTGGAAGTATCTGATAATCGGATTCTTCACCCTCTTTGGAATCACCTATGCGCTGCCGAATCTGTTCGGTGAGGACCCGGCCGTGCAGATCTCGGCTGTTCGTTCCGCCAGGGTCGACCAAGCGTTGTACGACCGGGTGGTCAATAAGCTCGACGCGGAGCAGTTGGCCTATCGTGGCCTGGAGATGGCCGATGACCGGCTGCTCGTGCGGTTCACGGATACGGAGACTCAGCTCAAGGCGGCGGATATCCTGAAGCAGAGGCTGGGCCGGGATTTCGTCGTCGCCCTCAACCTGGCGTCGGCGACACCGGCGTTTTTCAGCGCCTTGGGCCTGAACCCCATGTATCTCGGTCTGGATTTGCGCGGCGGCGTGCATTTCCTCATGGAAGTGAACATGGATGCGGTGCTGAAGCAGGCCGAGGAGAGTTATGTGGACGAGGTCCGGGGCGTGCTGCGCGGGGCGAAGGTCCGCTATCTTACGGTTACGCGCGGCGGCGGCGGCGTGGCGGTGGCCTTGCGTGATCCGGCGCAGCGGGATCAGGCCCTGGGGGTGCTGCGTAAGGCGTTGCCCAACCTGGAAATCGCCGCGGGCGATGACAATCCAGCCGTTATAACCCTGGGGATGGACGCCGAGGAAATCGATGAGCGGCGGCGAGCCGCGCTGCAGCAGAACATCACCACCCTGCGCAATCGGGTGAATGAGCTGGGGGTTGCGGAGCCCATTATTCAGCAGCAGGGGAGCAGTCGCATCGTGGTGGAGTTGCCGGGCGTTCAGGACACGGCCCGGGCCAAGGACATCCTGGGAGCGACGGCGACCCTGGAGTTCCGGATGGTCGATGAGGTCAACGATCCCGCCCAAGCCGCGGCGACCGGCCGTACCCCGCTCGGCTCGCGGTTGTATCGCGAGCGCAACGGCAATCCGGTTCTGCTGAAAAAGCGGGTGATGCTCACCGGAGATTACATCACCCATGCCGCCTCGGGGTTGGATTCGCAGACCGGTGGGCCCGCGGTTTTCATCACTCTGGATGGCAAGGGCGCCAAGCGCTTTGAAAATGCCACCAAGGACAACATCGGTCGGCTGATGGCGGTGGTCTTCATCGAGAACAAAACCGAGACCAAGCGGGTCGATGGTGAGCTCCAACGCCAGTCGTTCACCATCGAAGAGGTCATCAACATGGCCACCATCCGCGATCGTCTCGGCCGGCGCTTCCAGATCACCGGTCTTGACAGCACCGATGAAGCCCGTAATCTGGCCCTGTTGCTGCGCGCAGGCTCCCTGGCCGCTCCCATCGAGATCATCGAGGAACGCACGGTGGGCCCCAGCGCCGGCCAAGAGAACATCGACCAGGGTTTCCGCTCGGCGGTGATCGCCTTCACCCTGGTGCTGGTCGTCATGGCGTTTTATTATCGACGCTTCGGGCTGGTGTCCGATCTCGCCCTGGTCGTTAACGTGATTCTGATTGTTGCCTTCCTGTCCCTGTTTCAGGCAACCCTGACCTTGCCCGGCATCGCCGGCATTATTCTGACCATGGGCATGGCCGTGGATGCCAATGTGCTGATCTTCGAGCGCATCCGCGAGGAGCTCAAATTGGGCAACTCCCCCCAGGCTGCCATTCACACCGGTTTCAACAAGGCGCTCGGGACGATTCTCGATGCCAACCTGACGACCCTGATCGGGGCGGTGGTGCTGTTTATTTTCGGTACCGGTCCCATCAAGGGGTTCGCGGTGACGCTGGGCATCGGCATCGTAACGTCCATGTTCACCGCTATCCTGGGGGCCCGCGGGGTGATCAATTACATGTATGGTGGGCGTCGCCTCGAAGGTTTGCCTATCTAAGGGAGCGGTAGCACTTATGAAGACCGATATGCGGCAGCTTATCAAGGCAACTAACATCGATTTTCTGGGCAGGGGCAAGCTGGCACTGACCTGCTCGGGTGTGGTGCTGGTCATATGTTTGTTGTCTCTGTCCCTGCGTTGGCTGAATTTGGGTCTGGATTTCACCGGCGGTACCATGATCGAGGTGGGGTATGCGCAGCCGGTCAGTATACCGGCGGTTCGTGAGGTGCTGCAGGAGGCCGGTTTCGGCGGGGCCCAAGCCCAGCATTTCGGCACCTCCAGCGATGTACTGGTACGCATCGCGCCGCGGGAGGGGCAGAACTCGGCGGCCATCAGCAGCCAGGTACTGGACGCGTTACGGGCGCAGGACCCCCAGGTGGAGATGCGGCGCGTCGAGTTCGTGGGCCCCAAGGTGGGCGCTGAACTCATCGAGGATGGCGGTCTGGCCATGCTCTATGCGCTGATTTGTATCCTGATCTACGTAACGCTGCGGTTCGAGTGGCGGCTTGCCCTGGGCACCATCGCCGCTATCGTCCATGATGTCATCATTACTATCGGTATTTTCTCCCTGTTCCAGATCGAGTTTGATCTGACGGTGCTGGCGGCGGTGCTGGCGGTGATCGGGTACTCGGTGAACGACTCGGTGGTGGTCCTCGACCGCATCCGGGAGAACTTCCGGCGCATGCGCAAGGGCACCACGAAGCAGGTGATGAACACCTCCATCAATCAAACCCTGTCGCGCACCTTGATGACCAGTCTGACGACCCTGTTGGCCGTGGTGGTGTTGTATTTCTTCGGCGGCCAGGCGATTCGCAATTTTTCCCTGGCCCTTATCATCGGTGTTGTGGTCGGTACCTACTCATCCGTCTATATTGCCAGTTCCAGCGCACTGCTGTTGGGCATCAGCCGTGAGGACCTGTTGCCGCGGGCGAAAGAGGAAGTCGACGACCGGCCGTGATGTCTATCCCGGCTTTGGGCATGCAACGTACTGGACAGAACACCTGTTTGCTCTCCCGGCGTTTAGACTAAAAGCTCTAAGCCATGTTGATAATATGCCGATTGCTGATCAGATCTGGCATCACGAATAGAAGTGGCTTGTATGCCGTGTCTTTTGCCAAGAGCGGTAACTCTAAATAAGTCTCAAGGAGACGAGCGGTTTTTCTCAGCTGCGCTTCTCCCTGTTGGCTCTTTTTGATAGAGCCGTTAATAAAGGCAATCATTTCTCAATGGCGGTTAGTGAAAATGGCAAACAAATCTCCTGTTATTTTGGTACATGGTATGTTGGGGTTTGGCCCCGAGGAGCTCGAATCCACGGGTTTGCGTTACTGGGGAAGTGCATTACGATCCAAGCCCAAGGATCTCGATGTGTTCGAAGCGAGCGTCGGCCCCCTGAGCTCAGCCCACGACAGGGCCTGTGAGCTGGCCGCGCAGATCCGCGGTGAGAAGGTGGACTACGGTGATGCGCACGCCAAGAAAGCCGGTCATGAACGCGACGGGAAAGATTACAGAGATAAAGGGTTTTTTCCGGAGTGGAGTGAAACCAACCCCGTGCACCTGGTCGGCCACAGTCTTGGCTCGCCGACTATTCGCTGTTTGCAGTACCTGCTCGCCGAGGATTTTTGGGGCTGGGGCAGCAATGAGAATTGGGTGAAGTCCATCACCAGTATCTCCGGGGTCTGCAACGGTAATCCCGCCCTTTGTTCGATGGGCGCCGATGAGAAAACGGGTCTCATAGATTCAGGAAACATCACCTATGCTTTGACTAATGCCCTGGGTGTTTACATTGGAACCGTTGAACACTACAACGATATCATCGATACCATCAGGGAGCTCTCGGGGCTGGACCGTGTCGTGTGCCATACTTCAGCAACGAGGAGTGAACGGACAACGGAGAGTAACTCCGTGGAGGGACTTGGCCCCTTTCGGTACTGCGTCTTCAAGTACTGCAATGTCAGGTTAGTTTAGCTTAGCTTAGCGAGGCAGCCCTCGTTCAGGATCAAT
>JAAUXT010074230.1_pt1 | contig 22405 bp, 18 predicted proteins | sample 7278171 | NCBI WGS metagenome assembly JAAUXT01 (sample SAMN14350112, study PRJNA611818) | marine sediment metagenome | isolation source: surface marine sediment (1.8m) | place: French Polynesia: Moorea | collected 2018-08 | reverse complement strand
TGGAAGAAAGATTGTGTCCTACTCTTTGTTATTCCCTTAGGATTTGAAAAAATTCACACCCAAACCACCAGAAACGCTGCCCGATCGGGTACTTAAATTTCTTGCCTCGTACATTTGATTGCGGTGTACATTTGTGTGCAAACACTCACTGCTGTACATGTCAGCCCGATTTGTTTGCTCGTGGCTCTGTATATCAGGCGAACAAATTCTCAGATACAATTAACAGTTTGGCTACTTCTGAAAAAGTGAAGAGAGTACACAATCACTACAAATTTTTTTCGAGGCAGGTGGGAATTATGACACGCATTGTGGTGAATGTTGGGATCGATTGAGATGTCATCCAAAACTTAGTCCTGTAGTGGCTTGTGCGTTCAACTTCGCCCTGCCAGTGGTGAGGACCATTCAGTTTTCCGAGGAAGGACCGGAACACTGGAACAAGGGAGGTTCGAGTTTCGGGGAGATCCACAGCATTTTCATCGCGTTTTGTCTGTCCATGATGTTGTGTTGCGCGCCAAGTGACACTTTCGGAGGAGCGGTCGCTTTTGAACTGCTGGCGTTCCTGAGGTATGAAACAACGGTAACAACGGTTTGTGTGTGGCGCCTCAAGCACATTCGTGGTCCGTGTTCGCTTCCAGATCATTCAAGTCGTGAGTGAGAGGATCAGTTCCACGGCTACTGGAAGCATGACCTGTGGTTGTTGAACACAGGCGGATGGCCCCACACAATCACACATTCATCATCCACAACACGGCAACATTCATCGTTAGCGTTGATAACGTCAAGTGCTGTTTGCCCTGTCTCCATCAATCTGAATACCCAGCAGATCTTCGTCTCGTGGATCGCACGGTGAGGGGACAGTACCGCTCAAGGTAAACGCCACCATGAGAACTGACCGGAACAACTCGCAAATTCACTGACCTGGAGTCCAGTGCGTGTTCCACAGGAGGGCTCGGTCTTTTCCTGGTCAAAACTTCCAGAATATTCGGTCATTGTCGGGGCGGTAAATTGCAAGTTTAGGAAATTGCCGGTCCGACCCAATGTTTACAGACACGAGTCCACGCAAGGATTTCCTTCGAGTGTCGCAGAGGAACATGAGAACCGCGGTTGTTGTGGTTTCCCACTTTTCTGAATCTTTGAGGAACAAAGTCGATCAAGGCGAGGAGGCTACCGGAAACAAAGTTGGATGTTGCTACGTAAACAGGCGCAAATAGATCTGTTGGGATTCGTAAAAGAGAACCTTTGTTTCATGTTAGACTTGCAGTTTTGTCTGTACGAGTCCGTGCAGAACTGGTCATTGTCGTGGTATCCGGGTTCTGGCGTCAGGATACACGTCGAAGCAGGGACGCTGTGATGTCTGCACGGTGGGAAAATGATCGTCCAACTGATTGTAGCTATCAGTGTGTTCGTTCACGTTGGAGAGAAAGTACGGCGCGGCAACACAGCGGGGAGTCCTGGATTCGCTCACGAGACGCGGCGCAGTTGATCACACGCTTTTGCCGGGCGCCGCCGTCTGATTCACTGCCACGTTGCTCCTGCGATTGTCTCGACAAATTTAACTGTATTTACGACTTATGTCAGAGGTGTGAGCCAATTTTGCTGGTATTTGCACACACTCGTTGTGTCTGTTTTGACAGTTTGCTTGTAACATACACAGTTTTCGTTTGACTGCCAACTCCTGCACAGAACGTGGCGCAGTAATTTTGGCAGCGGTTCCTACTATCAATAGCGAGGATCATATGTTACCTGTGCGAAACACAATACACCAATTAATGTAGTGGACACACGTGGAAGTGTGGTTTGTGGCGACTTGTGGGTTGGGATCAGTGAACGGAATACCGAGGTCCAGTCTGGTGTTGGTGCCGACCAGAAGTTTTCAAGCGAACTGCGTGCAAATTCAATAAATTGCAATCACCATCGGTATGTCTGTCTGCATGTGTTTCTGTGCACACAGGTGACTTGCTCAACGGGGGAGGGGGGGGTCTCCCGACATGTTTTGCTCGGAATTTGATGTTGATTTTTATCCAGCCAAAAAGACTCCCCCCCACCAACCAGCAAGTCACCCTGGGCCAAAAGTAACAAGTCACCTGGGCCAAATCTGCAAGATAACTGTCAACCAAGTTGGTGTGGTGAAACCAGACTTTTCAGGAAAAGACTTGTTCAAGTAAAACTGGCAGTGGCCAACAGGCATCTTTTCCTGTAGGCTCAGTGCAATCACTGTCAGTATGTCTGCACTTTCTGTCTGTGCATACTGTCTGTGGATGGGTGACTTACATCAGGGAGTGACCCAAAAATGCTCAAATTGACAATTTGATGCTGGTCATATTCCAGAAATTTTCACATTTACTTTTCTCCATGAATGAATGCTTGAAACCTCAGAGTCAGATTGACTGAAATGTGATTTGCAATGTTTTGGGACCAGTTTGAAGACATTTTGAAACCCTTGTGAAACCGCAGGCTTTCAAGGCGTAGCCTTGTTCTTTGCTTGAAAAAGCAGTTTCGGACAGTAGTTGTTTTCTTCAATCGTCCTTGCCGAGATTTGGCAGCATTCCACACAGTCCAAACTTCACGAAATCGGCTTGAGATTGGCCAGAGTTGGACAGTTCGTTCACTGCTTGTCCCAACATCCCACCAGACGGCAAGATTTGACTTTTGGTGCGCCTACAGGAACATGGATTGAACAACACAGGGCTAAACACCCAGGAATGGAGATTGTGAACTGCTGGCTGTTTCACGGATTTCTCCACGTTGTGGATTAGACTCACTGTTTGACGAAAAAGGTGGACATGACGGGTGAGGCGAAAGCAGCTCCGCGGGTGAGATTCCACGTGCAGAAACGCAGCATGCTCATGTGCCTCAGGTTTGTATCTTTTCAGTCTTGGTTGTTGTCATTTTGCAGGAGACCCAAATGGACATCAGTTATGTTGTAATTGGTCCCACTGGGGAAAGGTGACAGATCTGCCGGTGCGGGCACTTGGCGGCCTGAAGGGACACGATTTTTCGAAGCTGTTTGTGACTTGTTTGTGGCTCGGTTGATCTGCGTTTATTCAACTCTGTCTGCAAATAACTTACGAGCCACAAGAGCCAAGTTTCACAGTTTTGTGTCGCAACTGGTCTTTGCTGCTGGTTCCTTTCGAATCACTTCTTCGTTGGTTTGCCCCTTCGGCTCAAATTCTCTTTCACTTCTGGCTGCCCGTCCTTTGGTTTGAGCTTCGTCTGATGAAACTTTGCTCCCGGGATATCTTCTGCGATGATGCGTCAAATCGGGTTGCCACGATCCTGCAGGGCTGGAATGCGGCGGAGGCAGCACGATCGCGATGGATCACCTCATATCAACCACCCACCTCTCCCTCAGTCGTTTTCTGGCTCATAAAACGTTGCTCAAGAGTCATTTTCGTTGTCAGAACGTGCCCTTGCAGTTCCGTGCAGGAAACCCTCGTACGTCTCAGTGCTGTGACTCATTGAACACTGGCTATCTGACGAAGTGTTGCAGTGAATGTTCGGTCTCTTCCTTCCTCAGGCTTGGGAACCTTCCCGTGTTATCGAAGCTGGGTTGACGTGTTTCCAGTCCATTTTATCTGGCATTTTCCATGTGCAAATAGCCCCAGATTCGCAACACCGACCTTCGGGTCTCGTGTCGGAAATGTCAAGGTTTTCTCTGCCATGATGAAAATTGTGTGTATCGTTCGATCAGACGACTGACAAGGTGTTTGATTCGCGCAGACTCAAGGCTCATGTCTTCTGGAGAGGCCGGGTGAGACCCACGATAATCAATCGCTCCCAGAAACTACGGAATGTGTGCGTTCCAAAGAGTCCAGAACTACGTGGCAGGTTTTGCGCGAAGATGTGTGTGTGTGTGTGTGTGTGTGTGTGTGTGTGTGTGTGTGTGTGTGTGTGTGCGTGCGTGCGTGCGTGTGTGTGTGCGCGCGCACTCGTACCGGTTGGGGCGGCGGTTGCAGCAGTAGAACCTATGCCAGTACCGTCCTTTTCATTTGAAGGAAATCGAAAAATAACTGAGACAGGCACAAACACACAAGGCCAATGGTTCTTGACGGCGACCTGAAAGAACTGCCCACAACAGATCGGAGTCTTGAGTTTGCTGCTCAGCTTTTAGACACGCGCGGTTTGGCCCTCGGGCCGGCCTCACCGCGCTTGTTGTAGGCACCATCAGTCTGTATGCATGTGTGCGGACACCCAAAGTTGAGTTATCAGTGGGGGACTCAACTTTGGGAAAGGCGGTCTGGGATCTTTTTTTGGTCATTTTTCAAAGCATTGATTGTCTTTTCTGAAGTTGAGTTATTCCCCCCCCCTCTGGTCCATAAACCTTGGGAAAAGTTGTGAACTCAACTTCAGAAAGATTATCCAATTGTCCCGAAACTCCACGAGGAAATGGTCCCACGAGGATACTGTACGTTTTCTAGGCGCAGCCTTCTTGTTGTTCAAGTTTCTGATTTTCGCTGTCAATTTCACAGCTCTCCCTCGCAGTGGTCAACTGAAATGAAAGCACAGGAATGATTGAATGCAAATCTCCACACACATCACCCTGGACGTGTTGGTGAAGCCTTGGTAGAGTTTGGCTCTCTGTTCCATGCTCTTTTTGCAGAAGAACATGCATCCAGATCAAAGAACCCGAACATGTGATACTGTGGGCAATGTCATTGCCACTGCGCCGTTTCATCTCCCTGCAAAGCTCCATTTAGACAGCAATATGTTGGCTTTGATCACAGGAACACAGCCTTATTTGGCATTCCCTGTGTTGCCATGTAATGTGCTGCTACGTGATGCATTTTCAAACATTCTTCTTCATGCTTTGGAAACGCAAGCCAAAGAATTGGTTGTTGCTCTTTTGACTTTTGTTGCAGAGATTGTCTGTTTTTGCGAGCGATCCAACCGAAAGCACTGGTGTTTTCTAGCGATTGCGAGTTTCTGCTGAGTCATTTTGGCTTGATCAAGTCGTTGAAGAATTGATTTGATTCAGGAACACAAAGAATCCTTTTGGTTGCCGTTCTGTGTTTTTTGCTGGTCCCAACATTGTCCAAATCTGAACAAAAAATGTCAACAAAAAAGCAGGCCTGTCAGAATGTTTTTAATCCATGAGGAAAGTGAGCTTTCAGTGTTTGGGAAACATTCAAAGAGTTGACAGTTCCAAGTTTTGACCACAGAAAGAGCAGGCAACATTTTAAGCTGTTCTAGAAATGACCAAATGGAGGGGACCAACCTCGTAGGGTGAGCGCCTCCAGAATTCTGCCAGTCGTCATGAACTTTGAGCTTGCCAATGAATTGGAAGCTGTTGCCTTGATTGTAATGTGTCTGTAAGTGTGAAACTTTTTGTGTGCGTTGTCGACAGGAGGACCAGCTTGTTCACCGTCGACATGTGTTCGTTTCTCGTGATCACACAAACCGTGTCAGCTCCTTGAGACAGAGACTGATAACCCAGTGCGGTGTTTGCTGTCTTCTTGTGAGCGTCAAAACACCAGATAACAACGGGACAGAAATGAAAAGGTGGACAGTTTCCTGGAAGTGCAGGCTTCTGAGTGGTGCTTCCTCTCTTGATCCATTGATTGGTTACGTCAGCAAGTGGTTCATTTTCCGATATGTTTTCAGACCGGTGATCTGCCAAGACTGCGTGTCTTTTCTAAGAATCATCTGTGTGTGTGTGTGTGTGTGTGTGTGTGTGTGTGTGTGTGTGTGTGTGTGTGTGCGTGTGTGTGTGCGTGGATTGTGTGTGTGTGTGTTGAATGGACAATACACTTGTTCATCCTTGTCGTTTGGCTGCGAAGGCACCAGTACCAACCAGGTCAATTTGACCCGCTCCATTTTCTCATATTTTAGCTGTTTGTCTATCACCTTGGGTTTGGTTCTGGTAAACTGCAGTGCACGGAATATTTTCTGAACGCCTTGAAACGTGCATTGGCGCACACTGTAACTCCAGTTCGTGGGCATTATTTTCTGACGCATGAAGTGTCCGAATGGTTGAGCAAAACCATAAAAGTGTGCCATTTCCTAATTTTCTGGATTCCAGCAGATGACACCTTGTTCACAGAGGAGGAACAAAGAGTGCTCGTCACTTTTATCAGCTCAATAGATTTACAACAGCAATCAGTGCAGCTGATGTTGTGAGTTGAGGACGTCTCATTCTGATTAACCCGAAGCTGCAGCATTGTTAAACTTGATGTACTGTTGACTCTTGAGTTTTCGCGGCAAAGCGTGCTCGGGAATGCACGAAAACGACAATTGCAAGCGCAGTTGTAGCCGCTTCACAAATGAAGCAGAAAAGGGCACGATGAACAGGTTCTTTTTCTCACAATTCCCATTTGCAATTTTCGACCTGTACTTTAGTTCGCTACACGCATTGTCTCAGCTTTCTGAAGCTCCAATCGGCTATCCGAGCTCTGAGCCTAATTATTCTCAGCTTGTGAACAATTGAAGCTTTGGTCGCTTCAACAAATCCTCTGTAAAGCGGATTCAGGATAGTGACAGTGGGAACTGGCGTGTTGGTCATGGGCTCTGGCTTTTCGGACTGGTGTTGTCCACAGTGCAATTCTTCAAAGTTTGTGCCTGTTTCGTCTTCTTTGCTTGTGAAAGCGAAAACTGCAAGGTCCATGAGTGTTTCCATTTCTCACCTGACGACTCACAAGAACGTGAAGTGATCTCTGGATCTCGTTGTTGAAATACGGGACGCGACTTGGTGTTGAGAATTAATCAAACATCACTGTGCTCTGAAGCTGTGATGACAGCCAGTTAGTGTGTCATGTTCTTGACCACGGTGTCTCGTCACAAATGTGTGACGTAGACGGCTCAATGGTCTCTGGTCACGCGGCAGACTCATTCAGGGAAGCAGAACAATCACCTGGAGTGTGTGTGAAATTTTTGGGCAAACAAAGATTTGACTTTCACAAAAACACACATTGAAATTTGGCCGGATTGCTTTTTTCGCGATGTAGGTAAGGGTGTGTGTGTTTTGTCCAGATTATGGTCAAAGATATATGTCCTGTGGGGATCCGAGGGGGGGTGTGGTAAGTTTATGTTTTCTTTTGGGATCGGGGCAGCCCCCTTGTTTGATCCCCAGAAAGGAATCGAGCGTACGAGGCTGAAGAAGAGGAAATTGTCTTCGTTAGACACTGGTCACGGGGCATTCAGAGATGCGAAATCATTCGTTCTTGGTTTGTCTAGTTGGCGTATTGATTCCAAAATCACTTCCATCTATCTAAATTGTGCCCATTACGCTCACTTACCCGTGCGATTTGATTTGATGGGAGTTGCACGCATCGCTAATCACCGGTGGATCTGTGAATCGGAACAGGAGACGAGACACCAGGTGCGGAGCCCAGGTAGGCGCACGCCAACGTGCGTGTTAGCGGCGCATTTTCTGAGCGATTGCGTCTCATCCATTATCCACCGCGTAAGTGCAGTTGGCGAGGATCGGTGGCGCTGTTGGCCTTGACTTCCGCCAATTGAAGGATGTGGTGAAGTCCTGTAAGTTCTTCTGGGTAGGGGTCAGGTGACGGTGCAGAGGTGGGTCTGGGGCCGCCGCTCGTTGTCTGGCGCTTCTCACGTGAAGAGCCGATATCCAATTTCGATGTGACCTTTGCAGATTCACAGCGAGCCAAATGGAGAGGGGAAAACATTCTCCCGAAGGGTTTTGATTTTTTGTCTTGAAAGAAGAATTTCATTGAAAACGGAGGAATCCCGTCTTGCGTGCCACCCCTGCAACCTGAGACACATGTCGCTGTGAACGATTCCATGTTTCCCGCTGTGTGGTGTCGAACAGCTTTGTTGCAGTGACACAAGTGAGGACGTTTTGCCTTTTGTTTCCTCGAGGAGCTTCTCTCAAACAGGTTAATGAGTGCATCTTCAGTGCAACTTGGTGCAAACTTTGCCATGGAGCGCCTTTGTTTGAATCCCAAAGAGGCTCACAACTGGAATGGTAAAAAATATCTACCACTGGTGCTGTATGGTTCAGTTTGAATCAGTGTTTGAACGATTGGGTTGTTGAAGATCCACAACGAAAGCCTTCCGAGATCAGAACCCTTCACTTTCCAAAAGGGAATGGCAGTGAATTCACTTGACTTGACTGACTTTCAGACCCAGTGTCCATTGGGCTTCCTACGTTCTTTGAAAAAGACGCACTTTCTGACTTGGCACCTGAAGACCAGTGTCAAGTCGAACTTCACGTCGACCTTGTCCTTTCTGCGCACAACAACTTTTGGATCCCACTCCGGAAAAATGGACAGGTTGAAAAATTTCAGTCGCTCTTCGACAGATTTCTTCGGCAGCTTGCATCTCTGTGACACGTGGGCTGTCGTCCACGGACGAAGTTTCGAAGTCTTTGTTGCGGAGTACGGCTTATGCCCCGTGGCCCCACTTCATTTACCAGGGCTCATTTTACACCTGAGTGAGCCTGATGATACAACGTACTGTTATTAAATTTACACACCCACAATTACTAATCTGTCGCTATTATTCTGCAGGATTATCCCCAAATCGTAATCGCTGCCAGGCCAGTCTGTGTGCTGCGGAAGTGGCCCACCGCGGTGGCATGGTTCACGATATTGGTCCTTGGGGTCCATTTTCCGACCAGTGAATTTGTGCTTCGTTCTTGGTGCCACGATGTCAGTTTTTGGTGTTGTACAGAAGATTGTGGTGTTCTCGTCTCAAGTCGTCAGAGTCACACGTTAAATCTTTGGAAGAGATCGACAGACGAGAGATGTGCGGATGACGGACAACAAAAACTCATTATGAATTGTCCAAATGCTGACCTAGTCACCATGGTAACTGATCTCGATTGATTTGATATTATCTGAATTGACTAAGATATTGTCAAAAGATCTGCATTGGCATATGGCTTATGATTACTTTTTTCTTTTTGCCGTATTTCTTGAAAAAAGTGTTTGGTCGGGTGGGCGGGTTGAATGTGCCTAATGGAGGATTGCTTCCAGTTGACTGAGTCCGAATCGGACCTGATTGGCTTTGGGTGAAGTTCTTTGTAGCAGGTACAGCTGGCCAGAGACAAAAACGAATGAGCAAAATGTGTGGATGCAGGGCGCGCAGGCTCGGGTTTCACCAATTTCTCAAGAGGAACACATGTTTTAAGACTACATGTCTTTTGAGTTGGTGCATTTCACGTGGATTTGCACATGCAAATTATTCCTGAACAAAAGCTCGCTCACGATCTCTCACGTGCGACGGCTTTGGCCGTCTCGGGAAAATCTGTACTTTCGCCAGGAATTTGCTCCCCGCACCCCGCGCACCGCCTCCTCATTTCTGGATGATGAATGTAATTTGGATGGACTCGAGCCGTGCGACTCGTGAACTTTAATGGCTGCTAATTCTGCAGCAAACGCGTCATTCAGCGCCGGATTACACTCAATCCGGGGCAGATGATGTGGTTTGTAGTAACGTTAGTTCATTGTATTCACATCAATCTTCATCATCTCTGCCTCCAAAAAGGGTCTTTTCCCGAATTCGTTCTTCTCCAAGGAAGACACAGAAAAACTCAATGAACATTCCGTGTGTGTCTACCATGGCACTTCCGGTTTCACCGTCTTTTGTTTGCGGCGTGAGAAACACACATACATACTCGTGTACGCACGCACATAATACGAGCACCAAGAAAACAGTAGGGTTTTCAGAAAATTCTGGAGAAATGCAGCTGGTTTTGTCTCAGATGTTAGCTGTGCTCGTGCACTCACTATTTTCACAAATTTTGTGACTGAACTTGTCTCTCTCCTCTTTGGTTTCATTGAATGAATGCGTCAAGCTTTGGCTGCGGAAGCTTCCTTTGACTTATTCTTTGAGTTACGATGATTAATAATTCACAGTTTCCTGGCGGAGCCACGTCGGGTCCTTTGTTATCTCAGGTTGAAATCAGATTTGTTTCAGGCGGCTGGGGAGGAGGGCACAAAAAAGCTTTGCATGTCAAAATTCATTATCATCAAAGATTCCCTCGCTTTAGAATCTGAAACCTCGAAAATGCAGGTTTATTCTAATCCGTACGTGCAGCTAGACCCTGTTCTTTGGCGACTGCGTTGCGCAGAGGACTGAAAGAAAATGACGAATCAAGGCCAGGAGAGTGTGCACCTCGCACTGCAGTTTTCTCACTCTGGGCACAACCTCACAACGACGCCGTCATTTGTTGCCTGACGTTCCGCGATGCAAGTTTTCGAAAAAAAAAGCAGGACAAACGTGAATCGCCCTTCGAGCGTAGCTGTCGCACAAACTGCTGAAACGTCACTGGAAATCGAAACAGCGCTGAAACCTAATCAAACATGACACCATCAAAACCTTTTATTACAATCAATTTAAGTGTCCTTTTTTATTAGGCGAGCGCAACTTGGCATGAAAACTAATACGCGTTTGCGGCGACTTTTAGCATGGTGTATAAATTATGATTTCATGTTCGATAGGCAGGTACAATGCGGATTTACTCAGCTGTAGAGTCAATAAAAGGTTGAGAAAACCAGCACTGTCGCCAGAAAGCGGCTATGATTTGTACTCGGACAACATCAAATGATGTAGAAGAATCAGTGTCGTTTCATTCATTCGTACGGGCGTACGAGTATCGGCACATCATCTTTGCAAGTTGCACTGCGTTGTTGGTCTGACAAAATGACGAAAATTTAGACGTTTTGGCTAACACTGTGGCTTGGTACTGGTGTGAATGTGCAAGCTGTGTCCTGCCTGACCCTGAACTCTGTTGTCCAGAGTCTGCTGTTTCAAAGGAAGAAAGACAGAAATTGTGCTGCTCCACGTTTGTGCCTATGATTTTGCGTGCGTGTGTGTGAATGTGTGTGTGTGTGAATGTGTGTGATAAAGTTCAGGGGGGTGGGAGGTGTTGCGCGGCAATTTGAGCGTCGCCCCTCTCAGGATTATTGGTCGTGAATGTTCACGTTGTTGGCCCTTTGGGAAGAAAGTTGCGTGACGCGACAGAACCGACATGTTATTTTTACCCTCTGAATGGTGACCTGATGAAAAATCAATCTCCATCATCCAGCCTGCTGTGATTGTACGGAAGACAACCGATAGTTATCTTGCTGCATTCACAAAAGAAAAATTGTCTGAAATGTCTTTTTCTGACGTGCATTTGTCACTGAACTCCGGCAGGATCACACACATCAAGCTCTGCAAAAGCGCATGTTTTTGGGACAGACTTGGCAGAAATCAGGGTTCTGTCCAAATTGGGGCTTTGTGTGGTGACTTCTGGGCGTAGGCACGACTTGCGGACACAGAAATGATGTGGATTTGTCGTTTTCGACGCAAAGATTTGTTGACAGCGCAGCGCGCACGCTCAAATGCGTGTCTAGGGAGCATTTTCCGCCGATTTCTTCGTTCTGATGCCGTTGTCATTACATGTGGATTGGATTACTGGAATCGCTGCCAAATCTTCCATTCTTGGCTCCATGTCCCTCCCACTCCGTGCAAGTTTGTCTGCAGGTGTCTCTCCAACCACGCCGTACGGTGGTCATGCAGGAACGCCGTCAGTCTTTTGTCTTTACTGCGTTGAATAAGATGTGTATAGTATCAAAATTCTGACCTTCTGTGTGAAGTTGAGCAGTAAATTGAAAGCGTCTGAGTAATGGTGGTGCCAAGATCGATACCTGCAAGTACTTGGCTGGTTGTACCTGTGTCAAACAGCTTTTGTCTGACACATTGGTTTCTTCAACCCTTCTTTGGCTTTCCCGGTCAACCTGCATTTTGTTCGACGCCTGCAATTTGATGCCAAGCACGCCCAGAATCCATATTTCTTTTGTCTCTGGTCAAGAAAACCACGGTCTTTGTCTCAGGGACAAATCAGCGTTTCTCTTTGTTCAAGAGTGGAGAGTGTACGCCACTGGCTACACGCAGTCACTGCAGCAGAAAATACAAATAGTAAACAAGCAGCCCCATCTGATTGAAAATGCTTCATTAGCGCTGCGCCTACAGTCAAAGAGTTTGCCTGCAGTAAGAGACCACACTCCCAAGCTGATTGCCTTCACGTCTTTTCAGGCGTGGCCTAGTGCAATTATCTTCAACTACTTTTGTCAGAATGTTAGTTCTGACTGACATGGGAAACTTATGTGACAGAAACTTTGTGCAGAGACTCTTGGAGGTGTTGGTGGTGCGTTGGAAGTTTTACAGTTTGGCCCAAATCTGCTGCTGCTGCCAGAATTCTACGGGAGACTGGTCTCTTGCTCTTTCAGGGCTCTTTGGGATGCTGTAGTTTGCCTGAAGGTAGCGCTTTTATTCGTCATGGACAATTTTACACCTGAGTGAGTTTAATCATACACGGCAGCGCTTATTAAATTGCTAGAGCCGCGGATTAATGGGAGGGGCGAATTAGCGGCCGCTGCGAGTGCTGCCAATGATACGGAGGAAATGGGAGATAATTACGGCCGGGTGTCCGAGTGGAGGGTACTCACTGTCAAGGGTTGGGAGCATCGGAGACTCTGCTGTCGCTGGTCAGTCAATTGTCTCTTGACACAATTTTTGAGACATGGAAATTGAAGGAAGTTGGGTCAAACAGGAAAGAAAAGTTTTGTTTCGTCATTTGAGTGGTTTTGAAGATGTAGCGAAGATTTGGACGTTGGTCGCACGGTGTCCCGCATATGGTTCTTCATTTTGTCAAAGTTTCACGTTTTGCTATCCTTCCTCAGCAGCCATTTGTGATGTTTGCCTGTTGTTCCTCTTGAAGTACCTGGATGGAAAGACAAATGCAATCTGAGCACTGCAATGGTGGAGCTGCGAGTGCTTCAAGGAGACTCAATTCCAGCTGCTTCATGAAGTCAATTACTGATAAATTTGTTAAGTCGCCTTGAATGGAAAACAATTTCAATTTGTTGTGCGAGCAAATGAAGCTGCAGCGGCGTCTTGCGCAGTTGATTCCCGCCGGTTGTGTGGGGAGTGTGTTCCCAGAAAGGCGACGCGACACGGCTAATCACGCACTGCGCGCTTTGTCTGAATCACGGCACCGCAATTAAATGCCCGGGCGCTGGGTAATGGAGAAAATACCATTGTTTTCACTCCGAGTATTCAGGGCTGAATCCATGAGGGACTGAAGAATTTCAGAGCGTGTACGTTCGTACGTGGAGCTGAGTTGAAGGACCTAGCTTTTTTTCGTACAAATTGTCCACCCCTTTGTTGGATCTTGACATGTCGCGCACCTGACCAATGCAGAAAAAGTCACGAATGGATCTCGAACACTCCATGCAGCCAATGATTCATTGCCATGTTTGGCTCTTTTCCATGCTTAAAAAAACCTTTGATATGGATAATAACACCATGGTTAAGTTTGAGCATGTAGAAAATAAACTGGCTGCTGGCAAATGAGGTCAGACTAGAATGAGGCGGCGCTCGTATATCAGAGCTCTCGGGGAATGAGGGGGGAACATCAAAGCTGTTCACTGCGGGGAAACCCTGTTAGAGAGTCCCTCAGATCTTCCTCTGCAGGCGCTGTGCAAAAACCGCCTTTCCCGGCGTTGTGTTTGCAGTTGGAGATGGACGAGCGTCTGCTGGCACCGACCTGTGTTGGTGCGTCTCGGACTTTGTTGACTCGGGCGTCCTTTGGTGTTGTGCAGACTTGCTTCAATTTTAGTATTTCTGTGGTCGTTGAGAACGATGCAGTTCGTCTGTACGATACTGATTGAAACATCGTAAAGTTTAATTTGGGGGTCTGACGAGTGGTGTCCGCGATGGTATGAGACAGACTTCCCCGAATGCAGGAAAAGTGCAGCCACAAAAGACACCCCGAGTTCTTCGAGTTTCCTGTTGTTTTGAATGGTTGCTTGAAGTCGGTTTGGTCAAGGCGAGTTGGCCAAAAAGCCGGAAAATGCAGCAGAGCAAAAGGAAATGGACGAAAGAAAAGAGACGCCTTGGCTTTCAAAGCCAACTTTGATTGTATCTGTGAGGAATTTGCAATTGCACAGTGTAAGCACGTTACACCAGACCCCCATCTTCTCTGGAGAGCTGATGCATTTGGATTGCAATATGTTTCAGTGCTTCTGCTTTGATCATCGAAACACAGCCTTATTAAGCGTCCCCAGACCCCGAATAGGAAACACAACGCATCGATTTATCTGCAATTCTCTGTTTAGTGGATCACAACATGTTCAGCATGATCGAAAATTCGTTTCTGAATCTGTTCACTCACTTTGACAAGGATGCGCAAATTCCCTGGACATTCAGGCCACTGGAGACGCAGCCTGTTATGGAAGCGGCGTCGTTTTGGCTCAGGCGAAGGATTGTTGGAAACCACACGCTGCATTTGGTTGCAAGATACCTGTCCGTTTGAAACTCAACACGCCAGTGGTCCCTGTCTGCTTCTGCCAACATGGAACTCAGATGGGCTTTGCACCTGCGGATTAATACCTTCTGCAAAATCTTGCCTGCTTCAGGTGTGACAACCTTGTGAGGTTTCCATTGCCAGAATGAGGGGAATCTCAGGGTAAATAAAGCTGCTGTGGTGGGGTGGAGAGGTGCGAACTGAAACCCGACACGAGCAGATGCGGAGGACAAATGGAGTGATGACCGCGAGGTGACGAAAACAGATTCTGCCTGTCTCTCCCAACTTCCTCCTCCGCTCGAGTTCTTAATTATTGATTCACCATGCCTTTGTCACCGTGGCTTGAGACATTTTGTTGAAGATGGAAAATCTCTTGGTTTTCCATTGTTTCAGTTGCATGCAGTAAACACGATAATTTCTTTTTGAAAGTGTACGGTAGTTTTCTGCAAAAAGCAAGAAAGCAAACTGTGACACACTGGACCTTGGTGGAATCGCCCCAATGCATCTGCTTTGTGCCAAAGATGTAGTGTGTTTCACAAGTTTGACCTCCCCCTTTTTTGACCTCAATGGTTGTGCAAAAGTGAACAAAAATTTTGCGGACATACTGGGCACAAGAGAGAAATTTGTAAGCCACCAGATCGCAAGATTTTATGAAACGGTAAATTCAGAAGAGCTTCAAATTTGGCAGGAGTCAGAACCTCCCTCGTGTTTTGGGGCAGAGCTGTTCGCGTCCAACTCAAGATGAATCCCTCGTCTCGAGGTTCGAGACGTCTCATGTTCCTATGCTGCTGGCAATTTGTGGAAATCCTCAGTAATTTTCGCAATGAAATGTACAAATTGCCGAGAACTGGAAGCAGACACAGAAACTGTTGCAAAGGGCGAGGACGGGGGCCAGTTAGTGAGTCGTCCTGATGCTGCGGACTCCCCCGGGTGCCGACAATAAACTCACACCCATCCAATATTGATAGGTTTGGTTAGTGCACCTCGACTCTTGGGGCGTGAGACATCTGCTCGAGCTGAGGAATTGCCCTTCTGCAGACTGCAGGGCACCGTGGTGTTGTGTGCGTGAAATATGCTGTTGGTGGCTTTGGTGTACGAGGCATGTTCAGGTGAAAGCTTTCACGACGTCGCGCGGGGATGTTTCTCAACGCAATTTTCCGGTTCTAACGCATTTATTTGACAACATTTTTTTGCACCAATGTACCAGTGAATAACCTTTGTAAGTCAACATATCATAGACAATAGAATTAAAGAACAACAAGGTCTGCAAAAATTGACCGAAGTGCATGGCAAAACACCATTCCCAGTCGCGAACAGAGTCAGACTTCATGTGTGTGGAGCAGAACTGTTGTTGTCACATGGGAGATCATGTCAAAACAGAACTCTGAGTTGTGCGTCTCCAAACATGTCACTCTAAATCAACATCAGCAGGAGCTAATCCATCACCCTCAAAGTACTTTCCTTGTGCTGTGACACATTTGCCCCAACGGGCGGGCAGAGTCTCATGGAAACATTGGTGGAACAACGCCTTGGGAATTGCTTCAATTTCACACAGAATCCGGTCCTGCAGGTCAGCCACAGTGTTGAAGTGGGTTCCCCTGATCTTGGCCTTCAGGTACGGAAACAGCCAGAAGTCACAGGGCGCAAGATCAGGGGAATAAGGTGGATGGAGGACCTCATACATTTCTGTTTCCATCATGGCGACGGTCTTGTTGGCAGTATGACCTGGGGCATTGTCATGCAGAATTCTGTAACTGCTGTCCTTCCACAGATGAGGCCTGCGGCGCCTGATGGACTCCCTGAGACGAGCCAGTACTCCAACATACACTTTGGCAGTCACGGTCATCTTGGGGGGCAAGAACTCAATGTGGACCAGACCGGAAGAGTCAAAGAAGACCTCAACCATTGTGTGCTTTGCCTGTTGACATCTGAGAGCCTTCTTGGGTCTGGGAGCTCCTTTGGGTAACCACAAAGATGATCTTGATTTCAGTTCAGGTTCAAAACAGCTGAACCATGATTCGTCCCCTGTTATGATCCGGTCTTTGATGGATGGATCTTCCTTGAAGAGGCACAAGTTCTGGGTGCACACATCCAAACGGCGTTGTTCTTGGTCGTCAGTCAGGATCCTTGGAATGAATTTGGGTGCTTTCTTTTTGAGTTCCAAGTCCTTTCTTAGAATCCGGTGAGCACTCCCAACAGACACACCCATGGAGGATGCCAAATTCCGGACAGAAATGCATTGCTCATTGTCAACAAGCTCCTGGGCTTCCACAAGTTTCTCAGGACATCTCGCTGTGGAGACACGCCCAGGTCGGGGTCGGTCAGCAACACTGGTTTCACCATTGGCAAACCGGCGGTACCACATGGAGCAACTCACTCTGGACAGAGACTCGTTGCCATAAACTGCATGCAAAAGATGATAGCTTTCAGCTTGTGACTTGCCTTGTTTTGCACAGTGCAATATGTGCACTCGCTGCGCGGCCCGACATTGCATGGTGCCTATGAGGAAACACGGCAACTTCGCACGAAACAGTGAACAGTCTCCAAAAAATTGTTGCCTGTGCAAATGTCTGACCTTCCTGTCATGTGATCGACACAATTTCGTGACCTACAGATCGACCAGACCATATGTGATGACTTGTGACCAAATCGCATTGGGAGGAAATGCGCTGTGTCGTCGTGAAAGCTTTCACCTGAACATGCCTCGTACAAATGGCTTTTGCCGAATTTCGTGAACGATATTTTGCTGGTTTCAATCGTGTACTGGGAGATTTGTGCGCAGAAAGCAGACGCAAGCAGTTTTGAAAGCTTCGGACTTCCAGGACAAAATGCAGAGATTTCAAGTGTGTGTCTGACAAATTTTGGGGTCAGGACAGTGGCGAGAGGCTTCACGTTCAAATCCCGCTTGAGCCAGTATTTCTTTTGTTTCTTGCGTTGTGCTTGTGCTTGTGCTTGTGCTTGTGCTGTGTGTGTGTGTGTGTGTGTGTGTGTGTGTGTGTGTGTGTGTGTGTACACCACGCTGAAGATTGACTTCAGCTGCGCTTTGGTTCTGTGAAGTTTTTCACGCTGTGGTTGTCCTTTGACAGTGAACTTTGACAAGAACTTCTTTCCAAGCTCGCACCGCACAAGGAATTTGGGTGGTGAGATTGACAGAAACAAATTCTTTGACTCAACGGGCGACAGAAATGATTTTCAAATCCTCGGACTTGACTCGCCGAACAGGCGCTCATCAGGAACCAACCATTCAATAATTGACCAACATTATTTCGTTGTAGAGGGTCGAGCGCTAGCGATGACGACATCCTGGACGGGAAGCGGGCGTCCCGCTCGGTGCCGCGCTCCCAGTCTCAGCGGCTCTCCCGCTCCGGCGGGGCCGGGGGCGGCAAGGCGCGGCGCGACCGCTCCCGCGACTCGCAGCGCTCCCTCCCCAGCGTCGCGTCCGCCGACACGGCGTCCCGCGTCAACGCGCAGCACCGCATGCACAGCGACGGGGCGCACAGCGCCACAGGCGGCGGCGTAACTGGCGGGAGCCAGGTGAACGGGTACCCGAGCGACGCGCAGCAGTACTACGTCAACAGGTGAGGACTCGTTGTCAGGTTCATGTCGTGAATATTGAGCAGTTCTTGGTGGAGTTTCGCATTGTTTCCCAACTTTTGACACTTGCAAGCTTTTGCGTCTCAGTTCCAAGTCAATGTTAGCTCTGTGTCAAACCCTTACCAGTCCTCTTTGTTTGTCAAATATCTTGCAGTCGCACTCACTTCATCTGAACACAACACACTGGATGTGAGAAGTGTTTGTCTTTTCCCTGTTCCGATTTCCCAAGTGCAGAGTATCTTTTGTATGTTCCCTTGAGTTTTTCGTCTTCTTTGTTCTCTTGTGCACTGGGCTTGTCTCAGTTGCAGCATCATTTGGAGTTCGGGAAGGTTTGCCGTCTCGAAGTTTGCTGAAAAGGGCTCTTGCTGAATTCTCGCTTCCGAGGAATGACCCCAACTGCATTCTGCGGTTTGCAGGAGTTGGGACAGTGAGCGAGTGTTGGGGTTGGACCGGGCGTGGGAGGCGGAGCGGCTGCGGGGGCTCGAGCTCATGCAGCGCTCCATGGCGCGGCACGGCGGCGGCGGCATCCACTACATCCCGGCGGCGCAACTCCACCAACACCAGCACCTGCTCCAGCAGCAGCAGATTCAACTCCAACTTTACCAGCAGCAGCGCATCAGAGAAAAGGTGACGAGCAATGTGGATCTACAGCGTGTGGTTGTGGTGATTCGTGTGAAGTGAACAGCAGATTCTCGGTCCTTTCGTTGACACTATTTTCTTCTGTTCTCGTTTGCTTCTCAACTTATACTGGTTGTATCACGGCAGGAGCGGGGACGGCGGCGGCGGCGGCGCTCAGCCCCGGACCGTTACCGCCACAAGCGGCGGGAGCGGCAGCGGGAGGAAGAGGCGCTGCAGTGCGAGGCCGAGGCGGCGGCGGCGGCAGCTGGCCTCGCGCCCGTCCCTGGACCAGCGATGTACGGCACGGCCGAGGACGAAGAGCTCTCCCCGGGCTGCGTGGGAGCCTGCCCGGCCGGCGGGGGAGGCGGGCCGCAGCCGCCGCGGGGACGCAGCCGCAGCCGTGACGACAACATCGACGGAGCGTCCAGCTCCACCCGGGAGCGCAACTTTCCGACTGTGCCGGTGAGTTGATGTTGATGAGAAATACTCTTGAATGTTCATTTGGGAACCCGCATCTGCAACGGGATGATTCACAAGTTTGGTTGTTTGTGTGATGTGCTGGCCACACCAAACTGCTCACGATAGAACCGTATTTAATTACTCCTGATCAAATCATATCTCACCCTGATTTTCTGGATGAGTTTTGCTTGTCTGCAGAGGACTCAGCAAAAAAAAGCCAAACTTTTCTCTGGTTCGCTGACAACGTGATGAAGAAAATTCTGTTGTCAAGAAGAAATCTTAATGTTTTCGGTAAATCTGTGCTTCCTTGCCTTCAATCTGAAGTTGCGGAAATGCATTGAAGGAATGGTAAACAAATTATTTCATCGTTGTCGATTTGTTTTCAATGTTTAGCAATTGAATGCAGTCATTGGCATCGAGTAGATCTCGCATTGAGTCAGTTTCGTATCGCGTCCTCTTTGGTTCTTTTGTCGTGCTTGCAAATGCGTGATTGGTCGAATTTGTGTGTGTGTGTGTGTGTGTGTGTGTGTGTGTGTGTGTGTGTGTGTGTGTGTGCAAGTGAGTGAGTGTGTGTGTGGGGGGGAGCGCATACCGAAAAGGAGAACGACAGCCATCGTTCAGTCGCAACTGTGCAATGATTTTGCAGTGAAACCCCGAACATTCCACTTGTGCAGAAAAAAGATTCATGTCCAAATGTGTTTTTGCCATCGTCATGTTTCTGGTGGCTTTGAAATTCTCAGCACAGCAGTCATGATGGCGAGAGCTACATGTGGAGGAGAGGAAGTGCGTCCTGTGTTACTGCATTGATCATTTTATTCACGCACAAACGATCAAAGACACTGCAGACAGACAATCATGGTGCAGGACAGAGCATCCAAAATAGATTAGCATGTTGTTCATGTCAGTGTCTCCTGCTGCAGTTGCCTTTTGTGGAATTTATGTGGTTGACGTCGGGTACACGGGCGCCTGGTTTGAAATGTTTGTGGAGTTGAATCGCGATCCTTGAAATGGTTTTGTTGGTTTTTCGCATGTGGGTGTGTCGCTTGTTGTGGAAGGTTACTTGTTTCTTTTTACTGTTTTGTGCTCTCTTTTTCGTACGCTCTTTTTGCTATCTCTTTCTCCGGTTTGTTCGTCGCACAGGAAGCTTGGAAGACGTTTTCAAATGAAGTGAAGCTCCCCAGTGAAACTGAAGGGGAAATGAAAATCGTCAAATTTGGTTGAGAAAGGCGAGAAGCACGGACACGCGCCACGCTGACCGCAGCCGAGGTGCTCCATGTCAAACGCAAACACAACTCGCTTTGATGAGGGATTCTCGTCAGCGTCAGGCATGATAGGATTCCAATGGGAGGGATCCGGGGAAAAGGGCATTTTGGGAGCAGGGTGCATCGAAAGAAAAAAGAATCTGCAGTGCACAGCAGCAGAAGTGGGGCCCGTTCAGAACTTTGCTTTGACGTGCGAGAATTGATATTTGTTTATCAGAAGGTCGGCATTTCTCTGATCTATTGTTTCGCAGTGGAGACTTAGTTTTTGGTTGTCCCGCGAGTGCAATGGAAACCAATTTGTGGACGAAATTTTGAGCGATAGACGTGCCCTCTTCAGTGTTCATTTGTTCCTGCCAGCCAACATGCGTTGGCAAGGCAGGTTGCCACAAGGCAAAGAAGAATTCGGCGGTTGGTTGAGTTGACATTTGGGTTTGTGAGTGCATGTTTTGAGCACAAAGATGTGTCGTCCTTCCGTTTTGGCACTGCAGTCTATCAGCACCTGTTTTGCTGTTTTGTTTCGTGGCTGTGATTTAGAGGAAGCAACTTGTGGAACGAACAAATGAATTTGAGACAAGCAAAGTCTGGTGTTTCTTTCGATAAAGGGCACCGCTAACTCCAGTCGTCCGGTCTCTGATTTCTGCGGCTGTTTCAGCTGGAGAAGAGGGTGGAGGAGTTGAGTCGGCAGCTCGTCAAGGAAAAGCAGCACAATCGGCGCGACAAGCTGACGGTCGCGCACCTGCAACGCGAGGTGGCGCGGCAGAAGAGCGAGGGCCCTCTGGTGAGTGCGCTTTTTTCCATTCTGGGGAGTTCAAGCTGGGGAAGAGAGGTGGTCTCTTGGTGGATTTTGCTAGCGGCACGGACTGCTGGTATTGAGTGTTCAGCTTGTCGGTGGTGTTGTATCGCCATTGCAGCTTCTGATTGCTGGGTTCATTGGACAATGGGCGAACCAAGTTGGTTTGCACCCCAATTCAACTTGAGTCGGTTTCGGAGGGGGGGGGGCGCGTCAATCTTTTGTTTGGGTTTAATTTCCCAGTCTGTGTACAGACTATTTGTGAACAGCGTGGGGGGTTTGTTTTGCTGCACGGAGAAAATGAGTGGTTGCTCTCTCCCTCCCCCAATATTATTTTCAAAAGAAACTGTTGGAATTTCTTTTTGGCCTGGGAAACCCAACAGTTCTGTTTGTTCGATTTGCAGGGGAGGGGAGGAAAATGAAGGTTAGATTTGCGAAAAGACAACCATTTGGTTCCTTTAGCCCCCCCCCCCCCCACCATATGTGATTCAGAACGAACCATACTGTTGAATTTGCCTTGAGAAGGAAAACCAATCACGGACTGTTGGACGGCACAATAAGTGTTCCGAGCACAACTGTAAGGTGCCGTAGGCTTTTTGGTCGTTGATCTCTTTGTTGCACTTTTCGATGTCTCTCAACATAGACGCGAAGGGAACTATGATGGGTTGATCAAAACAGACACTCCGTGTTGTGGTTGATGTGAAGCATAGTGTGCTCGATTTCAAATGGAACACATGACAAAACCACCTGAGTACACTCGTAGACTGTGGAGTGTGGAATACGGACAAATGGGAAAATTGTGGCGAAGTTCTTGTTTTTCGATTGCAGATAAAAGTGTCCAGTTGGTATTTTATTCAACCTTGTGAGCACTCAAACTTTGCCACCTGGCTCGGCATGTTGCTGAATTGGTGCATTAAACTTTTCCGCAGTGCTATGATGCAAAACTTGACACGCAACAACGCTTGTTCTTTGAAACACGCAATTTATTCCATGAAACCGCATTATGATGTTCACTTGTGTGGACACGTGGACTTCACTCGACAATGCCCAGTCTGAACATCAGCTGCAAAATGTTCAGAAGCATTGCATGTGTCGGTGAGCAACTGTGAATTGTACCGAACTCCAGGTCTACCAGGTGATGAATACAGTGATCGTGTATCAGTAAAGACTGTGCTAATAGCGGGTCTAATATTCAGAGAAAAAACAACCCAAAACACACCTTGTGGGAAAGAATGATTTCTGAGGAGAAACGGCATTGTGAAAAGGAGATTTCAGACTCGTCTCGTTCGGGCCCATGGATGAAGTACATGTCAGGATTCTTCGCACTTTGTGTGTACGCAATCTTATCAGCTGCATCTGCCATTTTTGTCCAGGCACTGGAAAGAAGAATTCCAGATTTTGAATTGAATGGAGCACGATTCTTGTGTG
>JAAUXT010010195.1_pt1 | contig 22413 bp, 17 predicted proteins | sample 7278171 | NCBI WGS metagenome assembly JAAUXT01 (sample SAMN14350112, study PRJNA611818) | marine sediment metagenome | isolation source: surface marine sediment (1.8m) | place: French Polynesia: Moorea | collected 2018-08 | reverse complement strand
TTCAGGGAATAAATAGAGAGAGAGTTTATTTAATCGGAATCCAGTTGTTTCTCTTTTATCAGGCAAATCACGAGCCGTAATTAAATCATAAAACCCTAGACGTCAATCAGCACTGATCAATATCACGAGTTCAATCAAACGGAGCGAGAATCTAGAGAACATCACTGCAAGCCTGGGAAGAGAAACACAATTGCTTCGAATTGCGAGAGTTCGAAATCATCAGAATTTTCTGCCGTCCACAACCCACAAACTTGTTGATGTGCTCAACACTTCGAAGTCGTGAGAGTGAGAACACAGCAGCTTGAGGCACTTTGTCAATCCTCGTTGTTAGAATTAAATGGACCAGTGTTTCAACTTGGACATTGTCCTGGCAGGACATTGATTTGGCAGACATTGCCCGGGAGGACATTGCCCAAGTTACCCCCAACCCACATAAATTTTCAACTTGGACATTTTCCTCGTGTGACATCATGTCTGAGATGAAGTGCTGTACTACCGTACACGACGTGCGGCTGGTTCTCCACTTGAAAGTCCAGTTAAGATTTATGGATGGTGTCCTTCGGTCGATCAAAAGTTTTCTTTTGTGCATGGTGAAGGTTTTGCTGTTACTTTCGAATCAAAACTCTGGATTTGGACTGGATTTGTTTCTCGATTGCAGCGCCGGACCCAAAGGAGACAACCTGTACGAGTGGGTGTCGACGATCCTGGGTCCGCCGGGGTCGGTGTACGAGGGCGGAGTCTTCTTCCTCGATGTGCATTTCACCAATGAATACCCCTTTAAACCGCCAAAGGTGAGGTTTAATGTGAACTGGACGCACACACCCACACAGGCACTTGTGAAACCACGAGGTGATTGGTGACTGGTGGAGCAGTCAACACAAACCCTGCAACACAACGATTGTCGCACGTGTTTTTTCGACATCTCTCCGCTTGATAAGCTCACACACACAGTTCGACCTCCTCTCGTATGTACGAGAACGAGGGATGGAGCTGTGTGAAGCTCACAGCTTTTGCACTCAACAGAATGTCATTGACGCCTCTGCAGGTGACGTTCCGGACGCGCATCTACCACTGCAACGTCAACTCGCAGGGTGCCATCTGCCTCGACATCCTCAAGGAGAACTGGTCTCCGGCGCTGACCGTGTCCAAGGTGTTGCTGTCCATCTGCTCGCTGCTGACGGACTGCAACCCGCACGACCCGCTCGTCGGCTCCATCGCGCAGCAGTTCCTCACCAACAGGGAGGAGCACGACCGCATAGCCAAGCTGTGGACCAAGCGATTCGCCACGTGAGCCTCCTCCCGCTGAATTAGTGAGATGGAATGGAACATTTGAAATGAGTCTGAACATGCGTTTGATCCTTGGTGGTTCTGAACGAACACACCAAGCTGCACGATGATGAACCTGGATTTAGTGCATCTTCAGACGGGAGGCAAACTGACTTGGTACGCCGAGCTGCCTTTTCAATTTGCCGCACATGATTTCTGATGCAAACAACGAGATTTTTGTGAACAAGGAAGATTTCTTGTTGTGCAGTCAAGCTAAGCAGACACCCAAAGAATGGAAGGCCACAGACAAGCGCACAGAACAATGTGCAGACAAGTCAAGATATTTGTGTCCTGTGGGAAGATACCAGTACGTGTGTCTCTCCTGGCCGAAGGCAGTCTCCGGCAAAGAAGCTCGGTTGGAACCTGGTTGGAACCTGCGTGAACCCGTTCTGACGACCCTGTGTGCGGAGACCAGATTACAGCATTCGCAAAGCAGACGCAAGCATTGAAGCAACAAGTGTCATCCATGGATCCTGATCAATCGACAAGAAAGGTGGCTTCTGATCATGTGTGGACGTTGAAATACCCAAAGCACTGGCTTCTGGGCAACTTTTTCTGGACGCTTGTTCAGAGTTTCCACACTGAGGCAGTCAAAAGTGTTGACGTGATTTGGTCGGCGTTTCTGAATCAACTTTGCTTCCATATAGCGAGGTATAACTGAGCAGGATCATTCTCCCGAATGCGTCGACAAACATATCTCGAACCTGGATGTGTGTTCTTTGAATGTCTGAAGCTGCATGGGTTGATAACTTCCCTTAATCGCGTAATCATCGTGGATTTCGAAAGCTCGTACGCGGGAAAGTAAACACAGATCTGTGCAAAGCTGCAATGTGCTCCGTCTTACCGAAACAACTTGTGCTGTGAAAGTCAACGAGGTTACTGTTATGCGTGTGTGCTCGCGTGTATGCATGTGAGGGTGAGTGGGATGTGATTCAGTCAAAAAGAGAAAACAACTTCACGAACCGAGGTGTGACAACACTGTGAAATGCCAGAGTCAACATCACATGCCATGGTCGTGTCCAGGAATGAAAATTGCTGAACGAGCGAATGTAATTTCTCTCTCCAAAATCAGTGTAGAAGTGTACCCGAATATCAATTCGATGTCTACATTTTCCGATTCATAAAAGGAACGTTTTGTTTCTCAGCAAGTACGAAATGGACGTGTGACTCGATCTGAGGTGATGAATGTGAAAACTTGAGAATGATCGTTGGTTCAAGTTCTCACACGTGAAGCCGACATTGACTGGAAGGGGGCATTTGTTTTTGACAAAGACGGAGCATTCGTACGGTTCAAATTGTTTCCAATCTGTGAAAGACCTTCGAGGCCAGATCAGCAGCCATGTTTGCATGTCAGACGGACGGTGAGAGTTCAATTGGTTGGAGCCACCAGTTTGTTCACATTTTACCCTTTTCCTTCTGACTGCTGTAGCTTGCACGAATGGTTGTTATTTATGTAAGAATCTTGATAGTCAATACAGTTGTACCATTGCTATTGTTTTCAAGAATGTGTGTCCTGATTTTGGCTGCACGCAACGGACTCGTTCCGAGAACATTTGAGCTGGGTCAAACAAACGATGGGTTACAAATCACACGGCAATTTCGTTACCTCGATTCGGTCATAATGGAGTCTACATTCACTCTGGAAAGCGATTCCTGCGCGTTCGGAGACAAAGGAAAAGCTTCGGACCACTGGCGCAACGCAAGGAACCAAGTTTTGCTCACTCGCGGGCTTTGTGCAATCGGTCTGTTGTTGTTCAATCTGTACATGCGTGTGTTTCTGGTGCAAGCAAGAGAGACTCTGGTTTGAGCTGCTGAGGATTTTATTCTTTCAAAACAAGGCAAACTTTGTCATGCGTGCCCAAATGTGCGACTCCAGTTTCTTCAGAAGCCTCCCCCCCCCCCCGCCCACAGCAAGCTGTTGGCAAGTGAAGGCCTCGTCTGTATCGGAAATCTTGAATTGAAGTGGAGGGCCATTGGACCAAAGCGAAAACGAACTTCAGCAGCTGGGCATTTGGATTTGCTTCCTGCGCACTTACTTCCGACAGGATTCACTGTTCTCCATATCATGGCTTTTCCTGAAAAATCCGGAAGAAATTCCAAACAATCACTGCTTCACACTTTCATAAAGAAAGGGCAAAAACACCTGCGTTTCAGTTTGCACACAAGGTTCTCTACCAGTGGGCCTGGGCTCCAAACGTTCCCACACAAAACCAGCCCCCAAAACCAGCCCACCCGCCCCCTAAGCTTTTTGAGGTTGACTTAAATTTGCTCGCTTCTCAAGGTCCAAGGCTTGGGGCCTCCTTGACTTATGACCTGGATCGGCAGGAGGGCTTGCCACGGAGCGGTCAAAATTCTCACGGCAGGGGTGACCAGCGCAGTGCCGCAATCCTGTTTGACAACGTTTTCGTGCAGGCCACAATTTTGCACATTTGAAACACAGGGAACACATGATTTCTCAAACGCAGGAATATCGAAAGACTCAAGCTTCATTGTCTTCTGTCTGTTTTTCTTCTGTTCCAATCTTTTCGTCTCCTTGCTCGTAGTTTTCCCTTTCTTTGTCTTTTTCTTCATCTGAAATTCACAAACCAACATTTATTTCTGTTCGTACCTCACCACAAGACAGTCAAATTGTTAGTGTACTTATTTCTGCGAACAAGTTTTGTGTTCCCTTTGACACAATTTGAACAATTGTCTGAAAGGAAAATGCAAAGATGTGTGCATGGTTGTGTGGATCTGAATGTAGAAAGACTGGAAAACTAATCTATTGGAAAAATTGCATTCATCGTACAAACCACAGGAAGACAGAAAAGGTGAAGAGGTCAATTGGAGCTGTGCACAATTTTTCAGTGAGAAACAAGAACGTGCCCTTCGAAAAATATGCACGTGTCCAGCCGTGGATCCAATTGGAGTTTTCTGCACCCTGTGCCATTGGGTTGTTTCACGTGGCTGAAGGTGAAGCTGTAAACGTGTGAGACTGCTTCAATCCGTGAGTCAAGTGCAGTCTGAAGAAAATTGCATTTGTGCGTTTGTACAATTGTCCAAACGACTTTTGCGAGCAGTTTTGAACACTGCAACGAAGATCAATTCAACCTGAGCTGCTGCTGCTGGATCCAAAGATAGACGAGAAGAAGGAGCTGCTGGAATCAGACGACTTAGAGCCTGACCGGGACTTTCGACCTTCACTCTCTTTTGGCTTCTTTCTCTTTCTCTCCGCTTCTGCGTCGTTCTCCTTGTCAGCAGGTGTTTTCTCTTCGTTTTTCGTATCAGTGTGTTTTTTCTTCTCTTCTGATTTCTTTGACGTTTCTTTCTTTTCCACTTTACTTTTGTCTTGGGATTTTTTCTTGCTGTTTGCTTTGGTTCCTGCAACTTTCTCAGTCTCTTTGGTTTTCTTTTCTGTATTCCTGGAAGTCCCTTGCTTTTTGTTCTTTCCGTCATCCTCTTTGTTGCCTCCCTTTGTACCCTTGCTCTCCGCACCCTTGCTTTCCGCACCCTTGTTGCCACCCTTCCCAATGACTTTGCCCTGTTTCTCTTTCACTTGTTTGCTTTCCCCTTTTGAAGGATTTGTTTCTTTCTTCGTTTGAGCCTTAGATTTGGGTTGCTTTTCCTTGTATGTTGCCTCCTCTTTGGTCTCTGCTGCAGGAGAGTCCTCACCTTCCTTGTCCGCGGCTGTCTCCTTCGTGTACGTTGCAGAGGAACCTGTTCTGCTTCTTCGAGACGAAGCCGAGCCGGGTTTGCCCGATGCCGGCCTTTTGTTCTGTTCGTAGTGTTCGTCTTTTGGCGGATCGTTCTGACCTGCTGTTGTGACAAATTTTCAAGGCGAACCAGAGAAGAATGTCAAACTACTGAAAGAGCAGTTTCTTTGTGGAAAGGCAATGAGGACACGTATGCGACAGGGATTGAAGAAAAATTGTCAGCTCAACACAACAAAAGCAGGTTGTGGAAGCCCAAGTCGTTCTGGACAAAGGATTGACCTTTTGTTTCCTGCTTACAGGCACCAAATGTAAGACAATTGCATGTTAGATCTGTGGGTGTTCTTCATGCGGGAGAAACCACAAACTGCATGACAATTAAGGAGGCACGAGTACACTCGTTTACGTGTACATTCACGGAGAACACCACCAGGCTGTCTGCGGGTGAAAACTTAACATTTGAGGAGACTGAGGGGTTGGTTCTGGGTCAGCAATCTTTCTGTAGTTCTATGTTCCTTACACCAACCAGAGAACAGCAAACACGGCTTGGATACCTGTGTCCGTGTGCTTCGGACTGGCAGGCTTCTCTTCTGTGGCCCTTTCTGACTTTGCTCCCTCTTCTTCTTTGTCATCTTCTGCAACAAGAGTTCACGTGATGCGTGTGATTACGGTTCCCACACAGGAACAAAAAAAGATTGCGTCAATTGGTGTCCACGACAACTGAACAGTTCGGAAATTGCCTGAGAATCACAAGTACGTGAAGGTCTGTTTGGCGAACAGTTCATTTGCGAGAAAGATAGATACCTCAGCTTTCGTCCGGAATGAAAACAACATGGACACTGTCATGAGGTCGCACAACGTGAACGAAAGGACTCATGCATTGAATCAACATCACATTCTTGAAATTGTTTTCGAAATACCAGAGGAAATATGTCAATGCAAAGCACAGAAATGAAGGTGTAGAAAAGGAAACAGAATGGCAGAGCCAGAGCCAAACATAGAAACCTTTGTCCAAAGCAAAAGGAAACAACCAAGAGGAGGAAGAGATTGGTAAACGAAAAGGGTTGAGCTTTCGTCTTGCGCTTGAGCACTGTCTATGTGTGCGCAAAGGGTATCCACGCCTGAAACAAGACTCCTGCACGTTCAGAGCCACGAAGCGGGTCCAGGTGGTGGAACTGAGGACAGAGAGAAAAGAGAAGGCCACGCATACAGGCGATGTGTCTCTTTTGCGCGTTGCGGGAGAAACTGAGCCTCTCTCATGCGGTCTGAGCTCTGTATGTGGATTTGAAGAAGACTGTTCTCAGCAGACCCAGAGAAGCAACTTGGAACAAGAAAAGATGGCGCAGTGGAAGAGCGGTCAGCAAAACAAAAGAAGCAAAAGAACCAGTGTGTTTGTTTCGGAATCCCCGAGAAAAGGCATGTTGCATGAATTGACAAACATGTGCCACTCGTAGATCCAGCGGTCATTTTCACAAGTTCACAACAATCTATGTCCACAAAGGGTGAAGCTTGGTTCCGTCACCAACAACGCGACCCCAAAGGTTGAAGTGGACAATCTAGGGCATCTTGCTCGCACACCTTCTTGTTTGAGATAATTCTTCTGACCAGCTCAGACACGTGGAACTTAGTTCACGAACATCATACAAGATATACATGCTTACACCCTGAACACACTCAACGGTCATACAACCTTTCTGAGGTTCCTCCTCAGTCTTTTGGACTTCATCGGCTGTGGCGGTGATTTCTTCTGTGTCGGAATGGCTTCCGTTTATCGCAGTGGCTTCCTCTGCTTCCAACTGACTTTTCTTCTCTGGTTCTGCTGCTCGTTCCTGTTGTTCTGGAGTTTCTTCTTCCTCTGCGATCTGACTGGTGATGGGCCGAGGTGGTTCACCGGGCGGCTGCTGCTGGTCGCCTGGCCCAGTCCTGCTCCCGTGGGACCTGGCAGCGCTGGACACGCTCTTTTGACTCTTGTTTGATTTGGTGGACTTCAGTGACGTCTGGGATCTCGACTTGACTGAGATTTCTGACTTAGATTTCACAGACACTTTGGAAGATTTGCTGGATTTTTGTGACACCTCTGATTTCAGCGAGGTTTGAGACCTGGTGGACCTGGTGGATTCTGGAACTGATCTCAGGGATGTTTGTGACCTGTTCGCATCTCGTTTCTGCAGGGACCCCTGGGACTTCTGGAGAGAGCCTTGGGACTTTTTCACAGAACTCTGGGACCTCTGCGTGGATCCCTGGGACTTCTGCAGGGACCCTTGGGACTTTTGGATGGATCCCTGAGACATGCGAAGGGAGGTTTGTGATTTTTGCAATGACGCCTGTGATCTTGTCGCATCTTGATTGGACATCGTGGTTTGGGAGATTGAGGCTTGGGAGACGGTATCTTTGGTCATGTCCGGCAGCTGGTCGCTCTGTTTGTCGTTGTCCTCAAGAGAAGCTCTGGAGCTCGTGGCTGTCTCCTGCTCCAATCCCGCTTCAAAAATGTTTCAGCAAAAAAGATTCAAGCACAGCAAAGTACAAACTTTTGTATGCGAGCAATGTGAATTTGCTGAGACTAAAATTGTCTGAAATGCACACATTGAAAATGAAAGAATGCAAGAATTTGCGGTGCTAAATTCGAACAGCTTTTTTACAATTGAAAGGTTTGCAAGTGAAAATCCCCATTGTATTGAAAGAAGAAATTTGCAAACAAAAAATGCCTTTCATGATTTCAACTTGTGTGTGATCAAATGACATGAAACACAAAGTTTGAGTGATCTTCAATTTCCCTACGACAGGAAATATGAAGATCCCAGTGCAAAAATATTCTCCCAAGATATGCAACCTATTCCTCTGGTGTCAGAAAGAGCACGTTACCTTCCTCGGACTCATCTTCCGAACTCTCTTCTTCCTCGTCTGTAACAGCAGCATCAAATTATTGATCAACAAACAATTAAGCACGTCCGTTTTGTTTTCATTTCAGGCAAAACTCAAAGGAAGAAAGACATGTAGAAGCACGCACAGGATTCTCGACCGGATGTTTCGGAATCACAAGACAAGGAAGGCAGTTTGAAAGTTTGTGTGTTTTTTCAGCAAATTCAAAATGATTTGAAAAGGAGAAAGTTTTGTTGTGTTCACTATACACAAAGTGAAACAAGAAGCAGAAGACAACTGCGAGTGTGATGTTCAACGTGCCCCCTTGCATGCACGAAGGGAACATGCAAGGGATGGAATGTGATGAGATAGACTTGGACATCCTCGCTGAGAAACTTGAAATCACGATGTCCCAAACAAGAGCCATTTTGCACTTGTTTATTCAGGCCTTGACCTGGCCCCACCAAGATTCTGTCCGGCAAAGTTGTCTCTCCGTGCACAGAGCACAAAATGTTGCTGTCCACTGCTCAGTCTTGCTCTGCTTCGGTGTCTTCTGCTTCAGTGTCTTCCCTGTTTTCTGTCCTCCCCCAAAACCCCAGATTGGGCCCTTGCATGTTTTCAAGCTTGTCTACCACTGACTTCACAGAGGATGTCAATAGCCCCAGATCATGTGCAGCTGTTTTTCCAAACATCTTTGCTGCTGAGAACAGGTCTGGCAGGTCAGGAAGGGTAAATTTTGATCCACCCACTTTCTCTTTCTGGGAACTTGCGCTTTGCAAATCATGATCGGAATTGCTGACAATGGGCTTGATGGAGGGTTCTGCTGGAGTGTCTTGAATGGTGGCAGGGTTATCTGGAAGAATGTGTGTGGGCAAGGTCAAGCAAGCAAAATGGCAAAGAAACAAAAGGCCCACGCTCGTAGTTTGTGCAAAATTGCAACGACATTTGAACAATATGAATGCAAGTCACTTTCAAATCAAGAAAAATGCAGGAAACTTTTGGACAGGCACGTAGAAGAGAAACAATCACACAAAGCTGGGTCATTTTCCCTTGACAAGGGTTGAATGGATGAAAAATGGATGACATATGCTACGAAATGTGAGCATTTGACGCATGACAGCGACTCACCTCCCTCCTCCTCCTCCTGCTCCTGCTCCTCCTCGTCGGCCCCGCCGCCCAGCTCCGCCTGCTTCACGTGCACCTCCTCCATCGCCTTCTTGATGGCGCTCTCGGCCAGAGAGTCCTTCTGCTTCCGCGCCATGTCCAACGAGCTCTCAAACGCCTCCATGGCCGCCGGGTAATTTTCCAATTTGACTGAAAGAGATTGAGGCGAGTAATTGATTTTCCTTGTGACAAAGCAACAGTAGAAACAACAGAAAACAAAGTAATTGATTGATTTGAAATATTTATTTATTGACGATTAAATTATACAAATTCTTTCGTCCACTCATGACCCGCGCACACATTCAATTATTACAATAACTGTAATATAACTGTTGGATGGCAATCAAAGGAATCTTTTTGTATTTTCAATGTATGATTTGAACTGAAGTATGATAAAATTGTACTCATTTTTATGTAGGTATATATTTATATTATTATTCATTAATAATTTTAATAAGTTATTTTCTGAAATATATTTTAATTTAGCAATACTTTTGATTTGTCTCAACATTTTTTGTCTTTGATAATTATATTTTGGGCAATGAAATACATAATGCAATAAAGTTTCTTGTTTCTTGGTTGGACAATTTATACAAATATTAGTTTCTGACATTCCCATTTTATATTTGTCACTTTGCAATAAACTATTTTTCATTCTGAAAGATAAATAAATTCTATCTGTTTCTGTATCATAATTATAATGATTTATGATTATTTCTTTTCTATTTGCTATTAATTTAACTTTAAAATCTTCATAATTATTTTCTGCTTTCAAATCCTCTGGTAATTTATTCCAGTCTCTAAACATTTTAACAAAGTATGAATTATAGAAATAGTTCCTTTTACTTATTAACTGTTTTAAGTTATTTTTATATCTATCACTATATCTCAATGTTGTTGAAAAAGGAAATTGTTCATAAATTATTTTTGGTATTTTAGTTAATTTTATTTTTGCAAACATGGATATTCCTAAAAATTCACATCTCTCAGTAAAACTTTCCCAGTTTATTTCTTGTAATAATTTTTCTCTTGAAGTATTTTTATAAGCTTTTGTGCTAATAATAGCACTGTAATAATAAAGTTTTTCAATTTTTTCTATATTTTGTAAAGTAGTATTAGAGTAAAACATACAACCATAATCAATTATACTTTTTATCAGAGTTTTAAATATTTTTTCAGAAATTTTGAAGGTAAAGTAGATTCTGTTAAATACCACAAAATACGACCCTGGTTAGTCAGGACCACGTCGTCCCCTTTCTCACTCCAGGATTTGCCAAAGAAATGAGCAAGAGTTCTGACCTAGAGACTGTGCGACGAGAACGTTGGCGTTGAGCTGCCACACGTCATCCTTCGCCTCTTGTGCGGCATCAAGGGACTTCTGCCCGAGGTCGCGTGCCTCACAGAAATGCTCCAGCTCTAGGTGACACCGACCCAGCTCGTGGTAGAGCCACGTGGACTCGAGCGGCGATTTACTGAGGGGCAGCTTCTCCTCCCAACTGCAATGCAATGCAATGCCTTCTGCCCACCGAAAGAGTGCGTTTGCACTGGCCCCTGTTGTTGTCATGCGGATTTGAAAGAAATTCTAATTCGGGATGGTGTTGGAACTGATCTTACACGCAGAAATGGTTCGTGTCAAGCCTGAGCAAAGCATGCTATGAAACGCGTTTGCTCTTCTTGTTGGCAAATTTTAAACTGCCACAATAGTTGCGCTTTGCAAGAACTCACACTTTGATGGCGTCCTCAAACTGACCCATGCGAGCGTACACACGGCCCAGATTGTCCAGCGAACGAGATTCGGCATCCTCCAGGTTACTGAAACAAATCAGTCGCCGTTGAGATATGTCCAGGTGCAGTTGTTTGATTACAAATCAACACGTTTGGCAATGGTACAATCTAAACGCCTGGCCTGCACGCCATCAAGTACGCAGTGGCGCAAACAAGCGCAGACTCACTGTTGTTGGGCGATCTCGCGGTCCTTGGTGTGGTGCTCCTTCGCTTTGGCGAAGTCTCCGAGTTCTAGGTGCGCGTTGCCGATCAGACTGTGCAGGTTTGCCACAACCTCCTCTCGGTTGGGAAGGTCCTGCAAAGCATGCGGTCATACAGTACAAAAGTCCATGGCGACACGGCAGTGTGATTCAGGAAGCTTTGTTCTGAACCCACCCTCAGTGAAGGGTTTTTGACTGCGAAACTCTCGAATTCATTTTGTCGCCTCCAGCAAGGCGCCTTTGATGTTGCTTGGTTCTTCTGGTGTCGATTACCCTCAGGAATCCAAGTTCTAACTTAGACTATCACAGTGACCAGTGATACTCACCTCCTCGGACATCCCCTCGACCTCTCTCAGCATTCGATTGGCTTTCTTCAGACTCTCCGCGTGTTTTCCGTTTGCTTGGGCTGAAAGGAAGGAATTCAATTGCGTCATCCAGAAGTACATTCACAAGGTTTCAAGCTCTATTCGTTGGCACCGAATCGACTTCAAAGCGATTCGTATTCCTTTGAGTTTCAAAATTGAGAGCCACAAATCCCGTGCGAACCGTCGTCGATGTCCTCGAGGCCCCTGAGCACGCGTTGGGCCGGCTCGCCCCGGCCCTTCGCAGACTTCTCCCCGCCGCGCCCTCTCCGCGCGTACATCGGCTTCTGCTGCTGCCAAAACTCCGCGCGCGACTGCAGACCGGGAAGAAAAGCAAAATCACTTGAGTATCAGAGGCACACGGTCCGAGTTTTTATTGAGGACGGGGCCCTCATGTGTATGAGCAAACCCAGGTTCCAGGCCCCTGACCTCCGGGAAATTTGCTGGGAAGAGCTGATACGATGGTTGCCAGTGGGTGAATGACCCTTTCTCAGCTACCTTGTGGTCATTATGGGGTGAGAGCCATTGACAATTTATCAGTGGTTGTCACCCCTGTCCTCTAACCTCTTCACAACAGGTCAATTTCTCGTGCTGGTTTCACTAAAATACAGCATTGAGCTGTGTCATCCTCAGGATCGCGCTCCATCCCTGGACCATATCTTGCTTCGGAAATGAAGAAATGTGCGGTTCCGTTGAGCAGTAATCGTTTGCTGGTTGGGTGAACGTCTGTGTTCATGCCAAGAGCTTTGAAATGAACAGATCCCTGAACGATTGATGTGTCAAACAGAGGGCCACTCACGTCGAGGTAGTCGAGTGCGTCCGCAGCGAGCGCGTGCACCTCAGTGTTCGTCTCGTTCAGTTCCTGCTCTGCGAACATCAACAATCAACCGCAACTTACACAGACTGGCAACTCAACAGAAACAACACATTTCAAGAATCGACTTGAACCATTGGTTTCATGGCGTCGTTGTTGTCGCAATCGCACGTGTGCCTGACAAAAAGAGCTTCAGAACCATTGTTTGTGCACATTCAGGGGGTGTTTTACCTGTGTCCTCCCAGAGTTTCTCGAGATACTCCTTGTCGGCGTACAGCTCTCCCAACAGCTGCTTGATGGTCTTGGAGTCGCGGCTCGACGTCGTCCGTTTCCGGTCCTGCTGCGGAAGCAAAGTGAAGCGCCTTTTCAGGACAGAAAATTCGAAAAGCGCAATTTTCTGTGACTGAGCATGCATCAAAGTTTTCCCTGTCAAGTGCTGAAAGCTTCTGTGATTCTTGTTCTTGCTTCCCTGGTTTTGCTCAGTGCAAGCGGAGAACAGGACTTCAATCACACAAATCGAAATCAGAAATGTAAGTCAGAGCCTGTCATTCTTTCTTCGGTCCATTTTCTATTTTGCACATGGTCAGACACTGAAAGAGATCAGGTTCTGAGGTTGTTGTACAAAGAAAAAGTATTTGTTGTTTTGCAACACCACGGTGTGAAAGCGAAGTGAACTGGCGCAAATTGGATCTCGTGCGCATTTTTTTTCGGATCTGCATGGTGCAAATTTGTACTCGTATTTTGTTACTATTCTACTGCGTTTTATTCTTTGTTCTTTTGGAGCCTTTCAGGGTTTGGTTCGAAAATCCAGTGCAGGCTGGGTTCGTGCAAATTGCCCAAAACTATTGCTCGTACTTTCACAATCAGGTTCTGTCGGGCAAGAACACAAACCAAAAGAACGAAAAGAGGACGGGTTCTATTTGCTAACGCTGAAGAAGAATGATTATCAGCGGTGAACAAGAAATTTCCTCTGAGATTCAAACTGTTCAGTGTCCGAAAAGAGGCTCACAATGGAATCCAGCTGCTGTGAGGATTTGAAGGACATAAAGGTTTTGCATTTCAAGAAAAACTTTCACAAAGGCGAGTTCTCAATATTTGCATGCACATGCTTCAATTGCTGTACAGAGCTCTGTACATTTCACATGTTGTTTCAGCTTCACCAGTTGGTGTGGTTGCCTTACCTCCTTCTCTTCGGGTTTACTCTTCACATTTCGACTGTATCCACCTTTCGCTTTCTTAGCCTGCTTGTTTTTCTGCAAAAAGCCGACAAAAACGCTCTAGAGAACAACAGAAAATTGCAAAAACAGGAAACGACCAGCTGGAGTGAGTCTGGTTGACTTCCATTCAAAAGGGTTCAGTGCAAAGGCACTATTTCAACACTCAGAGTGAAAAAAGGTGTGCCCAAAACTTTACATGAGTGCTTCTGTACGAATTAAAGTGTGTTTTACCGCCTCTTCAAGAGCTGCCTGTCAGCGTGTGGGAAAACAAGTGAGAAAAATGTGAGCAAATTCATAATTTGGCTCGGAATGAAACCGAGAACATCGTTCCAGTCAAAACAGGGAATCGCCTCATGGCAGAGTCCAAGGCAGTCAGAGAGAAGCCTCATACGAAGAAGCTTTCATCTAAACTTTGACAACACGTAGCGAATACATTTTTCCATCTGAAAGCCAGTCTTCAATTTTTGTGTACGTTTTGCCGGAAGCACCGTGACAAAATGGGGTCTCAGGTTTGTGAGGATAGAAAAGCTGACTGTCACCTGTTCCTCTTCATAGAAGTATGACAAATCTCCTTCGTTCTTCAGATGCAGGTTCGCCTTGTCTGCAAATAAGAGCAATGCGTCAGGCATTCCCAGAACCCTTCGGTGCGGGTTGTTTTGCGTGAAAACAGCCCAAATGTTTGGTGCAATTTGAAGGAATCCTGAAACAACATCCTGTGTGACGCCTCATGACCAGAGACAAAGTCACCTCCGAACATGAGCTCACTCGACTTGGATCGGGGAGGAACCAGAATCTGAGACTTTTCCCCACCCCGGGAACAGAAAACAAGAAGCAGTGCTCAAGGCAACTGCAGTGCGAAGTCCCTTGCGGCGTCGGTAATGTCGTCAATTCTTCCGTGTTCATCAATTCATCAATTCTTCCTTGTCCTCCTTGTCTTCCACCAGTCATGCTGGACCCCCAGGGGGACCCCCTGGGGGGTTTGGTGGGGGAGGGGGTTAGGGGAGGGGGAGGGGTGTTGGGGGAGGGGGAGGGGGCAGGGGATATTTCATCCACTCTGCCATATACCGCACTACCACATGGTGCTTCGCCCTAAAGGGACTTCGCACAATTATCCCCAACTTTCCCCTGTTTACACTATGATGCAATCGCTCATTTTCCATGCTATAAATTTGCAAGAAAAAGTCCCGGGACTGTTTTCCTGGTTCCACTGGAAGCTCACTCAAGTACCGTAAAATCCCGCGTATAAGACCACCCCCCATTTTTCAGCCACAAAATCAGTACAAAGCTATTTTTCATATTTTCAGAAAATTAATTCACATATATAAATTTTAAAGGTTTTCAAATTGAAACCAAAGAAATTCCTTTTTAAAATCACTTTCTCTAAATATATTTTCCTTGAAGAGCTACAAATATATACTCTTCAGGCAAACTTTTTACCAATTTCTTTATTTTCACTCAACTTCAATACTTCCTTTTCTTAACCCATTCTCTTTTGTTACTTCACTTCCTTATTTTTACTCTTGATTCTTTACTATTTTAATCCTGTTATTGATTATCAATACCAAAAGTCAAATCCTCACGTATAAGACCACCCCCCATTTTTGGCATTAATTTTTGAGCATCAAAAGGGGGTCTTATACGCGGGATTTTACGGTACTTTACTCGTACCTCCGATACTGTTCTCAATGGCTTCCTGCGCCTTCTGTATGCCCAGCCTGAATTCCTTCATCTCTGGTCGCAGTTTGTAGCCACGCTGGTAGAATACGAGTGCGAACTCGAAGTTCCCTTTGGAGTAGAGAGCCTCAGCCTTTTGCTTCAAACCCTGCCAATGAGAGAAAAATAACAACGATAAGCCAAGCTCTGTGACGCTTCTGTCCTCAGATTCATGTTGAGTCAAACCTGTCAAAAAAGGGGCTTCTGGAGCAGGACCCTTCCAAAAGTCAGAAGGAGAAGGAATGAAGCCTCGCGATTTCAGGTACTGTCTCGTATTCGTGGTTCGAGAGAATAACAGTACGGCTTTGACGGAGACAGAAACACTTTTGCCAAAAGTCGGTGACCTTCGCCGACGCTCACAAATTTATTGACAGGTAAAATTACTTGGTTTATGTACATCCATCTATTATACTACAGTAGAAATGACAAGGTACAAAGAGTGCCTCAACTTTGAGTACTCACAAAATTAAAACAGCGGAAGGAAACAACAACGAGGTCAGCAGATGCTGACCCACATCTCGTCTCCATCATGCCAACTGAACAATTCAAGAGAATAACAGTATGGCTTTGACGGAGACAGAAACACTTTTGCCACATTTAAGAGTTTGCCAACAAAATAGAATCTGTGACACTTTTTGCTGGTCGAGAATGCACGTAGTGAAATTCAAAACAGTCCCTATTCTTCCACCTGCCCAGAGCTCTAACTGCATCCGGATGGACACCCGCATCCACAGCGAGAGTAGCACCAGTTGGTTGAAAGGATTTGGCTGACAGCGCAGACTGACCCGACAGCTTGAGTGCCTCATTCAAGACAGAAGCCACCCCCGCAGCTGACAAACCACGGACTGGTTTATTCAATGTAAGAAAAACCGGACGGGAACTGTGAAAACCATGTTGTGCAACACTTTGTTGATATTGATGAAAAGCCTGGACTGGGCACATAAGTTTGTCTGACGCAGGCCACAAGAAAACCTTCTGTCCATCTCATTGATAGTCATTTTTGGTGCCCAGGAACTTGATCTCCAGCGAACCATTGTCGAGGGGAACAACCTGCCCCAAAGTAAAGTCATGCAACCTACAGTTGAAATCCCCCACAAGCACTGATTTTGGAGCGATGTCTGAAGGACGCAGCATCAAAGCCACTGCCCACAACACCAAAACCTTCATCCGGAGGAATTTCTGATCCAAAAGACATCCGTACGTGTCCCACTGATGAACAATCACCTAAAAGCAGAAATGGACAAAAGTTGTGAATGAGACAAAGGAGCCTGAGTTTCACATTTGACTAAAGCGCCAACCAACTGTTGGACTCATGCAGTGACTAAGGACTGCAAACCCAATGCACCACAGCCATGATCCACAGCTGCCACAATACCATGTAAAGTAGTTTTGGGACGAGCCAAACATCTCGCTGTGAGAGTCAAGAAATCAGCCAAATGCACCTCCTGAGCAGAGACAATAGACACACCCCATTGTGCCAAGAAAGACTTAAAATTTTCAAACAACCTATCGTAAGTTTTTTGGGTGGAAGGAGCCCAACACCAGGAAAACAATTCTGCTGCGCGCTTAGACCAACCCCGCTGAACTAATGCCATTTTCCAGAGACACGCCAAGCCTCCATCACCCACTTTGGATTTTTCCAGATTTCTGGAGGACTTCCCCCATGTTGATACACCAGCTGGTACACATGCGGCAACCTGACTGGGGGACATTTGGCCAAAGCCTTGAGCTTCTGATACCACGCCTGACCCCTCCACCGGGGCACAACCACGATGGCCTCTGCCTGTGAGTACATGATCTTCTGAACTACACGAGGTAATAAAAAGATTGGGGCATTGATAAAATTTAGGTGCTGATCCCAATCCTGTTGTGCCAGTGCATCCACGCCACTGGTCTTTGGATCCCAAAAGAAAGAATTGTAGATTTCTACCTGAGCCGTGTGCATCGATGCGAACCTGTCGATGGTGAATTTTCCCCAAAGATCTTGCAGGCGCTGCACCACCACCAGGTTGATGGTCCAATCGTACTTGGAACTCTGTCTGGACAACTGATCTGTGAGAACATTTTTGTTGCCCTGCAGGAATTTTGCACTCAAAACTATGTTGTGTTGCTCGCAAAATTGCCACATTTGTCTGAGTATGTGGTTGCGGAATACGTTGTTGCCCCCCATCCTGTTGATGTAGGCGCAAGTTGTAACATTGTCGCAGAGCACCTGTACCACCTTTTGAGACAGGTGTACCCAGAATGATTTTAATGTTAGGAAGATGGCCAAAAGTTCCTTGTCGTTGCTATGTAGATTTTTTGCAAAACCTTTCCATGATCCTGATGCATGAAAATCCAGAAAATGTCTACCCCAGCCAAAACCACTGGCATCTGTAGAGACCTGACACTGAACTGCTTTGTCACACAATGGCGCTCCGTCCCAAGAATCTAACACACTGAGCCACCACCGTAAATCTGCCTTGGAAGCGTCAGAAATTGTGACAACACTGGACCAATCAACACGCTGCACAATATCCCGGTACAGATTCCTCAAAAGCAACTGCCCAGGTGTGAATGCTCTCAGCATTCCAATGCACTGACCCGTGACTGATGCCAGGTGTCAAACCTTTGCAACCTGCTGAGACAACAACTGACGAATGTGTTGACGTAATTTCCTCACTTTGTCCGGCAACGCCTGGACCCAGGGGACCTCCTGGGCACCAAAAGATGAAAACACCCTGTAGCCAACATAGACTGCTGAAGTACTAAAACCTAAAACAGACTTCTTAAAATTCACTTTCCAGCCCAAATCAGACAATGTGTGCAAAAGAAAATCCTGCTGATCTGTAGCCAAACGCGCTTCTACCATATGAAGGAAATCATCCACCCAAAGTGCTAAACGTAAGCCCTGATCCGCAAGAAAATCGACCACCGGTTTGAGACACTTGTTAAAATAGTAAGCACTAAGACCCAACCCAAAGGGAAGGCAACACCACACATAGAACTGAGATTTCCACTTGAATCCCAGAAAAGTGCGAAACCTGGGATGCACGGCAATGTGAAAAAATCCATCTTGCAAATCCACAGTAGAAAGCAAATCTCCAGGTTTTATGTTCTGAACAACATCTTTGATACCCTGCTGAGAAAATCTTGGAATTCTTAAGAAATTATTGACAAACCGACAGTCTGTGATAAGACGATGTCCTCCATTCTTCTTAGGTGCTGTCTGCAAAGGCAACACACACCTTGGTTTCCATGACACAGGGGCAATATAGCCCAGCTCACACAAACGTTTCAGTTCAAGAGTCACAAACTGCTTGGCTTGAGGAGAAACCACTCTGTTCCTGGCGAAGAAGTGCCCGGGAGTCACAGAGCCCCGAAAAGTCAGGGGGACACCTTCCTGGATCCAGTCAAGGACAAAAGGAGGAGCCCCAATCCTGCTCCAGGCCTCCAAATGGGGAGTAAGCAAGCCCATTCACAGCACAAAGTCACTGAGACTGTTCTTCCATGTGGTCCAGCTGCACATGTGATGAGTTGTTGAAATGTCCTCTGCCTGCACCAGGTGCACCCTGGAAACCACCTCGAAAAGAGCCGCAGGAAGGGAAGCCCCGGCCCTGACCACGAGTAGATCCAGCAGGTTCAGAAGGAATTGCAGCCAATGTTGCAGCTGCACGCAGAACTTCAATGTCAGCCTAACCCAGCGTCGATGTATTCCACTTGAATTGCCTAAATAAGGCATGTGTCTTTTTCCCAAAACTTCCTTGCACGAAAAGAGCGTTCTGTTCTTCTTGCAGGAACCGCAACTGGGCCACCAGATATGTCAAAATCTTGTCCAAATGAGTGTTCACCGCATACTCCGTGTTGCCACTGTGAGCCGCGATATCCTGAAGAATCTTGAGGCAAGTTTCAGTGTACCTGGCCATCATCGACAAAATTCCCGTGGCCTCCCTGGACTCAGGTTTCAAACCTTTTTGAGACCCAGAAAACTTGAGATCAGAAGGTAGTCGCACCTTACTGTAGGCATCCTGAATGACACGGAAGTCACCTTGAGTATCCTCTGGTTCTGCCAAGCCTGCTTGAGACAGGGAGTCAGCCTGGACAACGCCTGTTTTGTCAGCCCTAACGTGCTGAGGTTGTGAAGAGATAATCTGGCACAACTGTTCCACTGAAAGTTCAGACACCAATTTGTTTCCAAAATCCAGAAGCGCTTGGCTGTCAGTGGGAGCAACTTTGGCACTGTCACGCTGAGCATGACCACTCGCTGGTTGTCCAGTCTCCAAAGTCGCAACTCGAGTCGCCAGAGCCGAAATATCCTTTTGGAGCGATTGTTGCCCCGAAACTAAATTCCTGAGTTGAGCCAGCACATCTTCCATTGACATTGTCACAATCAGAATATTCCAATTCAAGAAATTGATCCTCAAAAACTACAAATTCGTTGAGCGAAATTGCAACACGTCCACTGTGAGCGCCAGCGGAAGGAAACGACAACGAGGTCAGCAAATGCTGACCCACATCTCGTCTCCGTCATGCCCACTGAACAATCCCGCACAAACAACTGATTCCTTGGCTTATGCTAAACTCGAAGGTCTCAGAAGCTTCACCTGAATGAAGTTTTTGTCGTCGCTGAGCGTCGCCTCGGCGTCGGCGAGCGCGGCGTCGGCGTTGCCCAGCTCGAGGTAGCACTGCGCGCGCGCCACCAGACAGTTCTTGTCTCCCGGGCGCAGGTCCAACGCCTGAAAATATGGTTGCATTTCAAACGGGAGAGAAGGGCAAGACAAGAAAACGTGTGCACGTTCTTTTTTGTGTGAAAGCAAAGTTGCCTGAAAACACAGAATCCTGAGGTTCCTGGAACTTTTCGCCGGTGCATTCCGTATGAAGCAGGATCGGAGTGTTTTTGTCAAAACACACGCTTGTGACAGAACCATTCTCATTCCTTTTCTTCGCGTGGTTTCCCTTTCAGAAACTAAGCTTGGAACAGACCAGCGATGAATATCAGACAAAAATACACCGCGAGAACATTCAAAGCGCAACGAACCCACGCACAAAACGCTTGAAGAGTCCAAACACATACAACACCCCTGCAAACCAAAGAGACAGCAATAGCTCCGAAGCGGACTGTCCACAGACCTTCAATCAGAGAACCGAAATCACAACCATCGGAGTGCAGACAACAAACGGTTTGCAATAAAACCTCAGCAAAGAAAATCTGCATGTTTCTTGTCCAGTGAGGTGCGAATCTGTGCGAAACAGTTTGCTGTGCTGTTCGTGCAGTGCGGAAAACGAAATGGCACACATGCAGTGAAAGCAAGGACCATCAAGTTCATGCAGCAGGCAGCATCACAGCGACATGTACCTTGGTGTAAACCTCAATAGCCTTGGTGTATTCCTGCACGCTTCGGTACGTGTTCGCCTGAGACACGTAAATCTCGTACGTGTTGCCGTCAGCGGCACCGTTGCGCCAGTCGGACCACGCCGATGACACGCTATCCTTGCGCCCACTGATGCCGTAACTCGTGACGCCCGCAACACGCCTGGGCGGACAGGTACACACGCATCACCCAAGACACCGTTCGTCCAAACGTTCATTGTGCGAAGGAATGATTTTAAATGTTAGAACGTGAAATGAAAGCCTCGAAAGAAATGCTTTTGACAATTGCTGTTGGGTTTCACGCGTGTACCTGTTTGCCCTCTCCATTTCAGCAGATTGCATGAACCTCTGGTAAGGAAGCAGATCCGGGCCGGGGGTTGAGGCGGGCGAGGTGACCGGGCGGCTCACTCGGGTGTCCCGGCCCGAGCGGGCGGCGGCGGACGGGGCGGTGCGGGAGGCGGGGTAGCCGCTGCGGGGAGCGGGACTGCGTCCGAGTCGGGAGCCGGGGGGAGGAGCCGAGGCTCCGCCTTCCTCCCGCAATACCACGGACTTTTCTCGCATTTTCAGTGCCTCACGAAGTGCTTCAAATGTCAAGTGACGTCCCGTGCGTTTTCAGGCAAGTGCGTTTGTCTGTGTCAAAACCTTTGGAGATGTGAACTTGACAAGGTGATCAAACTTTCAACACAGCATTCCAAACTTGCAACGAAGTTTGATCACGACCAGAATCTGCCTGTTCAAAGAAATCGAAGGGCGATTTTTGTGCAGATTTGCGAAAAGTTCTTCCCTCGGTGTTCTACAGCGTGCGCAGTGTGTGCTCGTGTTCGTTTCTTCTTGCACCCGTCAGCATCAGCATTCTGGCAATTGACGTTCAATTTTCTTCCCACAGATAATCCATATTCACCGAATTATCTGTTCGATCAATCCACGTGAAGAATCAAGGTCTGTAAAACTTCCACGGCACCAAGAGGAAATCAGCCTTCTCTCGTTTCTTCAGATCTATGCAGTTCAATTACATTGATCAGGTCCAATAAAACCGAACGATGACAGCTCTGAAAGATAAAGTCGCTTCAGTACAAGAGAACAGACACTCAATACTTGCGCATTGATGTTTTGGTGAATCTTTTTGCCTGTAAGAAACGTCTGAAGAGGAGAAGTCAAGTCAATTCCGATTGTCAGCATCAACGAATACCAAGAAGGTCTGCTGAAAAATCAATGAACCATCGTTCTTCCGTGACTGAAAGAAAATCCATTTGTGGCAAAATGTTCAGTTGCCTAAAACTTGCGTGTCTCTTGGGGCAACCAACCTGTGGTCGATAAAACAAACGGCATAAATTATCATAAGCTGGAAGGGCAAAAGTATTCGCGTGCAACAAACCTTTCGGGGATTCTGAAAGAAAGACAAGACCAAGCAAGTCGGAAATGAAATTGTTTTCAAATCATTTTGCAACTCACACACATGTATGTGTGCGATGAGAAACAGAGAAAAGGAGAATTGGGCAATGGGAAAGAAAAGAAACATTTGTTCACGTTTTGCTGGATCGTCAATCCCCTGCAGATTCAACAAGAAGCAGTGCACAGGGCAACTGCAAGTGCGAAGCCCCCGGGGTGTTTGCTTTGTTGGTCACTTCCTGTTTTTTTTTGTTGCATCTGGTTGCTAGGGAGTTTTGCATCTGGTTGCTAGGGATATTGCCATGGACATTCTTTTGAAACTCAACTACAAACTACTGTCAAATACCTTTCACATGAGCCATAGTTCATGTCTCTATCACAAAAAGAACCTGAGATTTAGCCATTTGCATCTGGTTGCTATGGAGTTTTGCACCTGGTTGCTAGGGAAGTTGCCATGGACATTCTTTTGAAACTTGACTGCAAACTACTTTCAAATACCTTTCATATGAGCCGTAGATCATGTCTCTATCACAAAAAGAACCTGA
>JAAUXT010064012.1_pt1 | contig 22415 bp, 24 predicted proteins | sample 7278171 | NCBI WGS metagenome assembly JAAUXT01 (sample SAMN14350112, study PRJNA611818) | marine sediment metagenome | isolation source: surface marine sediment (1.8m) | place: French Polynesia: Moorea | collected 2018-08 | reverse complement strand
GATGGGGATGGGGATGGGGATGGGGATGGGGATGGGGATGGGGATGGGGATGGGGATGGGGATGGGGATGGGGATGGGGATGGGGATGATGATGGGGATGATGTGGCCTTTCTAACACAGAAACTTTTGATCAGTGAAAGCCAGAGGTACTTGAGTTTTTGCTTTTGGTCCGAATTGTAGGATCTTCGCGCACTCTGCGGTTTTGCGGTTGCGAGATTACACGGTACAGAACACACCACAAGTGCAACACTTCCCAAACCATCTTTCACAGCAGACACGATCCCGCAATTCCGGGTCTGCAGGCCTGTCCGTTAATAGCCCAACATGCGTTCTGTCTGTCCGTGGCCTCGGGTTACTGAGGGTATCAGGCCTGAACCCGTGCACTGAAACTATCTTCCATCCCAGCTGATTCAGACGGCTTCTTGGCCTCTGGAAACATCTGAATTTTGAAGCAGTCCAATTGGGACCTTGCAATTGTGCCTTTATTTTCATTGTCCTTTTGCTTCACACTCCTGATCTTTGTTTTTCTTTGAACCCACCTCGCTGGCTATTCCTCCCTCAATTCTAATCCCACAGCCCTGAGTGGAGCGAGATTATCCCTGGATTATCCCTCGGATTATCAGGCGCTCATCACTCTTCACGAATACTTGTTACACATCGCTAACACACGCCAATAAGGGCGCGATAAGCGCGGCAGATTCATCTGCTTCTCGTCCCGCTATCCGCCCTATCGGTGTTCATCTATTACCTGCGCGGGGCCGAAAGGTCAGCATTCCTCCCATAGGTAATTGTAATGGCTCTACAGAGATCTCTAGGTTGTGGCATCCCTCCACCTGGGGGAAACCATTTATCCCGTTGGTTTCTGTGCGAATCTGAAGAACCGTGAAAGCCACCTGCCTGGTGCAGGTCAGTGGACAAATGCGTGTTTTGTGCGGTTAAGAGAACGGGAATGTTGCGTGGATAGATGTTTCTCTGAACTCGAGGCATTTTTACCTTCATTCGCACCTGACAGTTCCAAATAAACGTTCCCGGAATCTTCTCAGATCGCACAAACACGCGGCTGGGTGGACCGCAGAGTCAGCTGCGAAAGCAAAGCCTGCTTCCCAAACACACGAGGCGAGGGGAGGCAGCGAGAGCCGAGATCCAGGTTGATACATGTCGGGCGCGATGCTGCACTCAACTCAGCATCAGCTTCAGAAGCCAAAAACTGGATCTCTGGTGGAGAGATCACTTCGGGAGTCGAATCCTTTCCCCGGCTCTCTGTGTACACAGTCGATCTGGCGATTAAATAATCTTTATGTATCTGCGCTGCGCATACCTGTGCACGTTTATGACCTTTTCGCTGCACTGTGAGGAGTGTGAGAAGCTCCGAATGCGCAAACGCTGGGGTCGTTCCTGATGCGACGCGTCGTCATGACAGGCATCGCAGCGCAACTTTGTGCGAGTATTTTTGTGATCAATTTTTCATGCGTCGACGTGAAAAATGCAAGAGAAATAGATCTAACGACGCACCAGACGTGTGTCATCAAGGGAAAGCGCCGTGTGAGCTCTCGTTTGGTGCTTCGTTAACTTTTGGATTGGAAAACATCACAGCGCAGCGTACTTTGTGGTCATACGTCGACGCATGAAAAATTGGCCTGAGGGTCAGGTCACCAGTGCAGCTTTGTCTTGGGTCGCAATCACACACGCACGCACACACACACACACACACACACACACACACACACACACACACACACACCACGAATCGGTATGTCATGCAGTTCTGCATTTCAATGTCCTGTCCCGTTGTAGTCATACACCCCAAGGGGTTTCTCCACTGCTGCGCGGCATCTGACTTGGTTCTTCCCCAATGGAGGGCCCTCGCATGCTATCCTCCTGCAGAACGTTTCTTGTGAGGCGCAAGTTTGACAGGGTCTGGCCTCCCTCCTGTTCCCGGATCGCGCCATGATTTATCCGAACGTTGATGCCTCCGGCTTAAGCTGTCCGCAGGTGGTCTCAAAAATACTAACCAGCAGCCGAAAGATTGGCGCGCCCGCTGAGAGAAGAGCCGCGAAAATACCACTGGTTACGCGGGAATTATGCCCCTCAGGTAAACAGGGCTTCTGTACCAAATGGCTTCTTCCTGATAAAAACCGTGAAGTAATTTCACGTAAAGTTATGGTCACGTCAATGGACACAAAGTACAATGTACCCATTTTTGCGTCTCACAAAAACCGTTTCCGGTGAAAACAATTGAGAAATTTGGTGCACGAAGGGATTCCGTACGTTCAGGTGCACATCCCATACCCAGCATACCTCACTTGCAGGGATATCAGGTGCGCATAGTTCTTCTCCAAGCGCAGGAATTCTACCCGTGTCAAGGGGGGGAGGTTTTGTTCCGCGATTAAACGTGTTCGGGGGAGCGGGGTGTCGGAGAAACGGAGAGCGGGGCCTAGGAATGTTTCTGATGGTTTCGGGTTCTGAGCCTCAGGATTCCGGACGAGCACTGAGGCAGCTGCTGCAGCGGCGACAGAGGGCGTGGAAGCTTTGGTCTTTGGTCTTCTGCTCTCTTTGGAAAACATTTGATCGCTCTGCTCTGCACTGATCAGCTCATTACGATTCAGAGTCAACGACGTCAGTCTTCGGGCATGGACGTCGCCTTCTAGTGGAAGAAACTTGGTGGAAGAAACTTGGTGACCAACCGTGTTTGTGTGCAGGACAACAAGAAGTGAAACAAAAGATTGCAGGTGAAGCTTTCGAATTTGCGTACAAAAGTTGTGCGTGAGTTTTGCATTCACGCAGTTTGGTCTGAGCCTCTTGCCGCACACACTCGAGTGAGTATTTTTATCGCGGGCGTACGCGTGCGCCCTCCTTATCTCACCGCAACACCCGACCCAGTGATCAGAGATCCTATTTATTCCTTGATAGCCAAAGACATCAGCTCCAGCTCTGCCTTGTCAGCTTTGAATCGCGGAAGGTCGTTTTGCTTCTGTCGGCCGAGAAATCCCACCCAGCTGAGATAAAAATGGTGTTTCTTGAGGATCAGAAATGCGCGCAATCTCCACAGGAATTCGTTCGTGTGTATTTTTATGACACTTTTTTGTGTGTTCCTTGCCCAGGATTCTTGGTCGGACACACACGTCGGACACCAGAATGAGGTCAGACACCGAATCAGTTCACAACACCTCGAAACGAGATTCTCGTCACAGAGAAAATGTTTGTGAAGCAATTTGCAAATGGTATTTTTTTGAGCAGAGGAACCTTGTGAGTGCTGATCTGACATTTTAATTTGGTGCACCTGTGTCGAACAACACTCTTTCCACGGAATAATGTTTGGTGGTGATTTAGACGCCAAAATGGCAGGAAGTTAATTGCGGAGTCAATTGAAGTCTCTGGAAGTTGATTGAGGCTGCTCACAGAGCTGTTTTTACCTGAGAGAGGAATCATTGAGAAACAACTCCACCTTTCCTCTCCCAGAGAATTCAGACTGAAGACCAGATTCAATTTGTATCATGTGTGACCAACGTCGGAGCCCCACGAAGTGTTCTTTGGGTGGTTGCTGAAGATTGAGTGCCAACAGGAAAAACACACAATATTTTCCTGACAGACAGCGAGAGTTGGAGTCTGCTGATTAGACCTTTCCAGGGGGACACTGCGAGAAAGAAAACCTTGTCAAACTCGTTGAAATGAGCGGTCAAGGTTTTTGGGAACAACTGACGCTTCCCGCTCTACGAAATTGGCATTGTTATTCCATTTGGAGGCCTCAACAAAGACCAGCTTTGTTCGGGAAAAACCTCAGACTCTTTGCTTCATGTCTCTCCCCGCAGTATCCCCCTGGTCAGCCTCATGTCTCTCTTGTCTCGCTCTCCCGCAGCATCCCCCTGCTCAGCCTCATGTCTCTCTTGTCTCGCTCTCCCGCAGCATCCCCCTGATCGCCGGGCTCTCCATCGGGGCGCTGCTGCTCCTCGTGCTCGTCGTGCTCTGCTTCCTCTACCCGGGCTGCCCGCTCTACAAGCGCCGCAAGAAGCGACAGCAGAGGGGTGAGTACTCAGGGACAAAGGAAGGTGGAGGGATCAGTACCCAGGGACAAAGGAGGGTGGAGGGGTGAGTACCTGGAGAGGGTTTAGGGGTGAGTACCAAGAGGCAAGGGAGGGTGGGACGGGTAAACGCGACCTGGTGGAGAGGAGGTCCATGCGGGCTGCCGTGCATCAGTCGGCTCCGAAGCTTTTCATCAGTTCCAGGTTCAGGAGAGAGCCAGAATTTGCTTCACAACAAACCCCGAAATCTGACACTGAAACCTTGCATCAGACTATTCAATCTGGGGGAAATTCTGAACTACAACACCTTCAACCACGAATGGAACCGAATCTAAACACGGTCTGATTCTGCCACAGGGACCCTGCACCGCTGCCACTCGTGCCAGCACCCGAACCACGCGCCCCTGATGGGGGAGGCCGGCGCCGGCGGTCTGCTCAGCTCCTGCGGGGGCGAGCACTGCGGACAGTGGACCTGCGCCTCCTGTCAGGCGCACAGCGCCCGCTGGCAGCAAGGTGGGCACGAACCTGTGATTCCAACACAACAGACACACACACACACACACACACACACACACACACACACACACACATTTCAATTTCAATATGCAAAGCAAGATTGTGTTGTCAACCTCTTTCGGTGGCATTCTGGATGGAAAAATACTCCATTTGCCTTGTTCTACAACAATTCAACACTTGGAGCAAAACGAAGGCAAAGGATACGTGTTTCTTCGAGAAACCATGTGGCAGGTGCTGCAGCTGATATCTCTTCCTTCTGCGCAGGCGTGAACGAGTCGGTGCCGTCGGAGGATCCTCCTCCCTACATGTCTGAGGAGGAGCTCGAGAGCCGCAGCTCCCCGAAGACGCTCAGTAGCCTCGACAACATCTCCGAGGACACAGGGTACGTGCGTGCGCTCACCAGAGGGCTGCAGGGGGCCACAGCCATGGGGTTCAGGGGTTGAGCTCCCAACGAATGGCCAGACCCTCAACAAGGGCCTGAGTGGCATTTTCACGGGGTGTCTGGCTGTTTCAAATCAGACACGAAACCAGGGGACATCCCTGCGCGTTGTCAGAGAGTGGTCGCAATGCCTCGAGTGGATCAAGGCACTTGTTCGTCCGAATGAAAATCATGTCAAATGCTCAAAGTGGCGGCATTACTCGGACCCAATGTCGAGTTTGTCTGGGTCAAAATATGTGTGGAGGAAGAAGACCCCTTGTGACCATGAAACGAATTTGAAGGACTTTGTCCTGAAAATGTGCCACACGCACACGCATACCCCGCACGGACAGACAGACAGACAGACAGACAGACAGACAGACACACACACACACACACACACACACACACACTTCTATTGTACTCTCTCTGTTTGCTGCAGATGTTCGCAGGATGATGACCAGACGACCCTGCCGTTGTTCGAGGCCCTGGACAGCCTGACGTGGCCCCGGCGCCTCCACCACGGGCTCCCGCACCACCCCCGCGCCTCCTCCCCGAGGAGCATCAGCTCCACCGGCGCTGTCATCAACCTCATCACAAACGCGTCCGGCCCCAAGGAAGGGGAACTGCAGGATACGGACCACAACGAGGATTCTCACGTCATATCCAGGAGGATGGACGATCAAGTGAATCCGGAGTACAGGATTATGACCCGAGCGATGAGTACCCCTCCTCAGACGGTGCTGGAGGTCCAGGCGGAGCGGGAGCCCCGGATTCTGTCCAGATCCTCTGCGCCCAACTCCATGCCCCAGTCTCCGGACCTCATCATGTGCTCGGATCGCAGTAGCCGCAAAAAAGCGTACGTTCCCCACTTACCTCACACACAGACGACGTTCAAGCCTGTTCTCAATCAAGGGAAGCAGCAGCAGCAGCAGCAGTGGTTGGCGCACAGACCCCACGGACAGAATCGCCACCGGACTGACCGCAAGGTTCCCAAACCCAGCACGGAGCTGACCCTAGTGAAAGAGTCCGAATCAGAACACAACAACCCCGTGTCGGGGTCAGATCCAGAAGACCCCGAACCTGACCTGCCCAGCCCCATGGCGGCCACTTCCATCTCGAGACTCTCGCCCATGATCACCAGTGGCTCCTCCAGGCGCCTCCACTCACCCAAGCGCCAGAGCTTCGCCTCTCTGTACGGCAACAAAAAGACGGATCCCTACCACAAGGAGAGGTCGCTGTCGCCCCTCTCTGAGACTGGAGCCGCTTCTCCGCGGCAGAAGGGAGGGGCCGACCCGACGGAGGTGGCGCCCCCACAGAGCCCCTCCGCGATGCCAGCGCCCTCTTGGAGCAGCCAGGTGGACGAAGCCTTCCGCAGACTCCAACTCACCAAACAGGCCGATGTTGACGTCGTGAAGACGTCCATTGTGTGAACAAGAAACAGCGCGAGAGGATTCTGCTCTGTGGGTCTTCGTCTGGTTGTGCGCAAACGTGAGGCAGAGTTCAATGTTGTTTGCGAAGTGCATTGGTCAGTCGATCTGCGATGTTCGCGTCAGCGCGTCAGACTCAACGGTTCCATTCGTGCGTGTTGATCGTTCATGCAGAGGAAAACACGCACGCACGTACCGTCTGCGTGAAAATTTGAAAAAGTGCAAAAATACATTGTCTTCCTTTGTACAAATATGCATTTTTTCATTGTGCAAAATAAACATCTTGTTATCTTGGACAACAAATCGGAACGGACATATTTCAATTCGTGCGATATTTGCGCTCCACAGACAAGCCATGGCAGCACTGAACAACTGAAATTGGCATACCGTCGAAAACGTTTTCGAAGGTTCTTTCCTGGCAGTTTCCAACCAACATGACTGAAGGCGAGAGGCAAGAATTAACATTCTTCACAACGCCAGCGAAATTCACGGTGAGGCTCTGGCGCAACAAATTCCATTTCGCACGCAAACCTTTTCCATTTTGAAAGCTCACTCTCCCGTATGCATACGACACATTGGCAACTTTCAAGGTCAGTTGTGCTTGTAGCCTTGCTTTTCGGGAAACGTTTCCTCCGCGACGCCCTGCGCGGCCGGGACGGGTGCAGCGGGCGCGTCGCCCTGCATCCCGTCCGCCCCGCCCGCCACGTTCGGGCGAATCTTCATCACCACCGCCTTGAGCGAGTAGAAGTTGGTTCCCTGGAGATGGCGCCACACGACGCCGTCGCCCCACCCCGTCTTGGTCACGTACGGCCCTTTGTTGTAGTACCGTCCATTCAGGTTGCTGTGGAAACAGTCCTTGTACCACCACGCTCCGTGACACCAGGTGGCGCAGATTCCGGCGTTAGCGTCGTTGTTGCGGTCCATGGTGGAGAAGGGCATCCCCTGGTGGTAGCGAAGGGAATCCCCGGCGGTGCCCTCGTAGCCGGACACGTGCAACGCGTAGTGGTTTTCCTCGGTGTCCACGTGGAAGTGCGAGTACTCAGCGTAGTACCACGTGTCGTCCCAGTCGCGCAGGTCGATGCGCAGACGGTACGACTTCCGGCTGCAACCAAGACACGTGACCTGAGAAACTCGAGTGGAGGCAGAATTCTTCATTCCTGGTTTGGCTATGTGAAACAGACACACACTTGTGTCGCACGAATGGATGTTCCAGTGCACGAAGCAGTCAAGTTTCGCTCCTGTTTTGCTGAGTTCCAATATTTTTCAGGGCATTGAGCCTGCATCCCGCAATGTGCACGCCCATGTTCATTCATCTGGTGAGTGCGATTCCAGTTTGATGAGATTGATCAGTGCGTCTGGATTGCTCTGCATTGTTCGGTCTCACCTGGTGAGTGCGCGTATCTTGGTGAGCCCGAGCCAGAACTCCTCCTGCACGTCCCCGAACCCGTCCTTGTAGTGCTGCCACCCTCGGAAGAAATCCACAGACCCGTCCTGACGCCGCTGCAAACAGAACCCGCAAACCTGCAGTTGTCATCGGCCTGACGGGGGTGTGATTGAGGAGTGGGTCTTTTGAGGAGGAGTGAGAAAGTTGTGCGGAGAAAGTGCGACTCGCGCTCTCGAGCTGTACGAGCCCTCTGAACCTGTCACTGGCTCTCAGCGCAAGTCTAGTTTCTGTATCACCGGTCTGGCGATTGAAAAATTGGCAAAGTGCTTGTTGACACAAGCAACACTGGGCCAGTGTGAACATTTCCCACTCTCCTTCAAAGGACTACACTCGCGAGTTCACGCACAACCCTCGTACCTGGATGACGGTCCAGCCGCGCTGCCCGTCCATGTCGCAGAAGACGTCGAACGGCTGCGTGAGCGGCGGCGGCGAGATGGAGTAGACGCCGCTCACCGGGTGGAAGTATGACAGCGCGTCCTGGCAGTCCCCGACTGAAAAAATAGGTCCATGGACCTCGTGGTGATTTAAACACATTTTCAGTCTTCCGTCAACTTGTGAGCACAAGTCCCCGACTGAATTAAACAAGACACCAAGCAGCTGCATAAATGCTTTTGGGATGTGTTCTATGTGAACTGTCTTTCTGGCGATCAGTTCTCCATCGGTTTCAGAATGTCCATGCCCTTGTCCAAATCGGGTTGACCTGCCAATCAGGGCACTACAAGGACGAATCCAGGATCTGGTACGGAATAGGTTTTTTGGGGTGCAAGACCTTCTGCAGCTTCTTGTCCCACGCCTGTATAAGGCACACCCCAAACTGCACGCAGAATTGTGGAACCAGAGGGTTTATCTCTTGGGCGACGCGGTGCTGGAAATATTTCCTGTCAATCACTCGTTCCCTTTTATCTCTCGCATGTCCAGCATTATCTCCGGCGCAAATACCGTGCTCAAGTGTGTTTGCTCAGGTGAATACGAGGCACTGATGATCACAGATTGCGTGTTCTCAGATTTACAATGTGTTCACAATCTCACTCAACCGCTCAGATACGACACTGGCTTTTGTGTTTCTGTTATGTTTCTTTCGGGGAAAGATGCAGACAGGTGCCAGCTTTGACTTGTGCACCAAAGTCTTGCACAAATGTCATTGCAAAGATAGGAGAGTGCAGCCCATTCGCACGTGCACTTGCAACCACTCAGTCCTGCCCATCCACACGCAAATGGTTGAATAGTTCTGCCTGCACCTTTCTCGCTGAAAGATAAAGAAAAGCCGTCTCACCCTTGAGTGTCCTGGGCATGAGGTGCTGCTTGTCCTGCAGCGCGGCCCTCAGCGCGCGCACGTCGTCTCGCAGCGCCCCCGAGCGGTTCCGACACGCGCCGAGCTCGAGCCGCAGCTCCGCGAACCCGCTCTCCAGCACCTGCCGCAAACACAGGCTCCACAGTGATGGTCGAGGGGTCGAGCGTTGAATTTGATTCAACCAGGTACAGTTCTTTTTTACACCCGCTGTGCGATTTGGTTTGGTCTCGGGGGTCACTGGTCCGTGTCTTGGACACTGACCCGATTTCGCTGCACAAAGGTTTGTCTTTATTTGTTGGAGAAAGTTCACCTCGAGCGAGTTTCTCAGTTTGTCCGTCTGCTCGCGCAGCTTCATCTTCTCCTCCGTCTCGGCGACCAGCTTCGCCTCGAGGTTCTCGAGTCGCCCCCGCAGAGCGCGCTCGTTGTCGTCGTACACCACCTGCGGGGAGAGGGAGGTCCAAGAAGCTGAAAAGTCTGTCCTCAGGAAAAGCAAGTGAAGCAATCTGGAGGAAATGACCGTTGTGTAGTAGGGCAATTCTTTCACCAATTTCCATCGACAACGTGCCCAAAATTTTGTGCTTCAAAACCAATGATCAGTAACCCCTCGGCCACACCACGTGCATCAGCGCATTACGCACCGCTTTTACAACATTCTGCACCATGTACCAGTACACATTTGCGGTTGGAACCTATCCACAATCATGGTGACACACATGCACTTCAGTGTGAACACAACCATAGGCATACATGAGACCCATTTTGGTGCGCCGTGACCTTGGTGTGCGTGTGCACTGGCGCACACGGTGTGGCCGAGGGGTTATAGAGGTAGAGCCGCGCACCTGGTGCTCCCTGACACTGTTGAGAGCCTCCTGAACTCTGCTCAGTTCTCTCTGGTTCCCCTCGGTCAGGTTCTGGAACCGCAGCCGAGCTGACGTCTCCCTCCCTGCAACACGCGCAGAAGAGCTTTGCGCACTGCTGACCCGGCGGTACCTGGTTTGTTGAAAACTCGTTCAAATGAAAAATTGAGACGTGACCACTGAAGGCTGAGTGCCAATAAGACACTGTGTGCGGTGTGTGTGTGTGTGTGTGTGTGTGTGTGCGTCTCTGTGTGTGCGTCTCTGTGTGTGCGTGTGTGTACCCATGCGCTCTTGCATCTGGTCGAGGTTCTCTGTGAGTGTAGTCCGCAGCAACGCGGCAGACTCCCTGCTCTCCTCCCCTGTCTTCTTCACCTGCAGCGAAGAACCACGACTTCAGGTCACTTTGCCCCACAACACAGACCTTGCTCCAGGTCTCTTCCCCTTCCCCCTCCACCTGAATACACTCTGAATCTGGGTCCCTGCTTTCCCTGGATGAGTCTGCGCACTTCACCTCATCCCTGGGTTCCTATTCCCCTGGAAGTGGCGAGGCGCACCTCAATTTGTCCTTCATCTTTGCTTTCCTGGAATCCCCAGGGTCCCTGTTCCCGTGCGTGAGCCTGGGTCCCTGCTTCCCCGGATTGCACTTGAAGGCCTCACCTCGCCCCTGCGTCCCTGTCCCCCGACGTCCCGGACTCCCTGTTTCTCTCAGGTGACCCTGGTTCCCTGGTCTCTCTCTGTGCGTCAGAGTTCCTCTTCCTCCCCCCTCGATGATGTCCCCTGCACCTCACCTCGCCCCTCTCCCAGGGTGCCCCTGAGTCCCTCCTCCCGTAGATGAGCTTGGGTCTCTGCTTTCGCTGCAGGCCTCTGAGGCCCGAGCGTTCCAAGCGCCTCACCTCTAAGCTCCTGGATCCCTGCTCCTCTGTTTCCCCTTGATGAGTGTGGATCCCTGAACCCCTTCCCTCAACTCTCCCTCGGATCCCTGCGCCCCCTGGCTGCCCCGGGGTTCCTGAGCCCTTCTGCTCCCTCACCTCATCCTCGAGCTGCTCCTCTGCGCGGTGCAGCTCTGTGCGCAGGTCCAGCTCCAGCTGCTGCAGCCGGGAGCGAAGCTGCTGCGTCGCCGCGTCCAGACGAGACGTGTACTCTGTGTGTAGACTCGCGTTACTCTGCATGGGGAGAGAGCAACCGTGAATACGGGCTGAGCGAGCAGTGGAGGTGATGCTCCTTGTGTGGTTTTTCAAAGCTGATGCAAGTTCAGAATCATGTTGATCGCCGCAAATGGCAATCCTTGAGCTGAGAAGAATTGAGCGCAATCACTTCAGCAGCAACAAACTGACTTTTCAATTGCGACTTTTCTCCCGAAGCCTCTCTGGCTTCAGAGAGTTTGCAATCTGCGAAGTTCAGAGCAACATGAGGACACATGTCCTTCCCAGACACGGGTGCCTGACCAATGCAAGTTCATCCTGAAATGGCCAGACACTATATCTCCTGGTTTTGGCCCAACCTGAAATAGCGGGACACCTCCTGAAACCGTCCCTCAGAGCCTTGATGACCAGGTACCAGTGTCTTCTGGACTGAGGGTCTGACCATTTCGTGACACCGGTTCCCACCTGGTTCATGGTGAGCTGGATGAGGCGGGTCTGCTGCTCCATGAGTCGCGCCATGTCTGTGCGGTCCGAGTTCTCCACCGCCTCCACGTGCTCTGCGATGAACACGTGAAACAGGCACGTGAACACGTGCTCCGCAGCGTGGAACGCGAGCGGACGAACGAACGCGAGAGAAGAACACAGGTTTGTCCGTCCACATCAGACACAGAAAAGCTCATTTTCGTGTAAAAGTCAGTGTTGCACAGAAAGTTGACGTTCTTCGCTTGCGTTCCCCACCTGTGCTGCTCTGCACACCTGGTCAGGTGAACGAGTTCAACCAAACGAAAGCCAGCGTACGTAAGCCTTGACTGAGTCTGCAGACCATGGCAAACATGCAGAGTTTGAAAGCGTTGGTCGCAGCTTCAACACAACAGCATCATCCAGAACAAAGGTCCAATTTCTTTTGTCCATGCACCTTGTGGGTGAATTGGGAAACAACCATGGCTGCCGCTGACAACAGGGATATTGCGGTAGTTTTCACCTTTCACAGCTGCGATCTGCTCCTCGAGCCTCTTGAGGAACTCGGCGTGTCCCGCCTGACTCTGCTTCACCGAGTCGATCGTGGCGAGTCGGTCCTTCACCTCCTGTGGCAGCTCCCTGTCAACAATGCATCATAAACACAACGAACTGTCGACACGGTTTGTTAACAGAGTGAGTCATGGAAGTACTGAGTTTTTGATTGGCACAGCAGTGTGTGTCGCGGACTTCGCTCAGCAGTTTTGTTTGGTTGACCATTTCCCTTCGCTCCAAAATTTTGTTTGTCCCTTCAGCTGGGTCCGGGTTCAGCGTGTGCCATCTGCACCGCAGGATGTTCCTGAATTGTCTCACTCACCTGGGTTTGTCTGGATCCAGCAGATCGAGCTTCTCCTCCAGCTCCTGCACCTCCCCCTGGTTCCCCTGGATCAGCTCGCGCAGGTCCACCAGCTCGTTCCGCACCTCGTCCGTCGGTTCGCACTTGACGAGCTGGCGCGGCACGGTGTAGATCTGCATGCACGCGTCTCCACCAACACCTGCCTGAAAGCGCAATAATGGGCCGTGAAAACTACGGTTCTGGCCGCGGAACCTCTGACAGACCCAGGAGTCCGAAAGTCCGAGGCGGCAAGGCTGGTTCAAATTCAAACAACCTTTAAGCGGAAGGCATGCGCGCACGTGCGTGCGTGTTTGAGTGTGCGTGTTCGTTGGTCTCTCTCTCTCTCTCTCTCTCTCTCTCTCTCCACACTACACACACACACACACACACACACACACACACACACACCAGGTGCACTTTGTACGGTGAATAACCTGGGAATTTTGTCCCTTTGGTCACTAACCTGTCGCTTGATTCGCTGTCGAGACTTGTAAAAGTTGGAGAGATCGTCCCCTTGGTTTGAGAGGCAGTGAGCAAGGCACGTGCAGAACACAGTGAGTACCAAGGCTCTGGATATTCCTTCCATGCTGTGAACTGGGCAGTCAGAGAGTGAACAATTCTCGAGGAATTCAGTCAAATGAAAGGCTTTGTTATCCCAGTGGCGTTCAAAAGGATGTCCCTGCCATTGCAGGATTCAGAAACAAACTCTTTCGTGAGTGTTTGTGATGCTATTTGCAACAAAAGTTTGTCCGCAATCGCGCTTGAGATTCTTTCCTGAACAAAAATTTGCCCAAGGAAAATCACACACATTCACTTTCTCTCTGTATTGTGCCGGTCTGTATGATTTTTGTATGCAGTGATAAGGACCGATACAAATGCCTCTTCAAGTATCTTGGAAATGCACCTTTGAAACAGGAACTCTTCACTGTGAAACCAACAGAAAATCGTGCTCCTGTCAAATCTCTGTCACATGCAGGTCAAACAATTGAAGACATCACAAGTGAGGTGTGCGTGTGTGAGTGAGGTGTGCGTGCTCGAGAAAGACTTGTCTGGAGATCCGTCGTCTTGCATCCTCAACATGATAATTGGCATCAACCAATCATGTGGCTCACCAGGCAAGAAGGCCTCACCAAGTTCTGAACCAGAGACGTGACGCACCTGACGTCTGATCGACACGTTTGAAATCTCTTTCACTGTCACAGTGTCGATTCAAGTGGCATTAGATAATGTCTCATTCATGAGATAACCAGACACATAGACTATTTTAAGACTGCGTTTTGTGTGAGATCTCATTTTGGCAAGTTGTCGTTTTGTTGTGGAGGGAAATGTGTTCACGGGTTTCACCAAAGAAACGAGGGAACTTGGTCCCTCTGGCTCTTGAATACAATATCCAGACTCTTCTTCGTGTTGTTGGAGCACAAAACGAAAATGTTGCTATTGTCTTCCATCAACAGAGGAACACGATTTATTTGCAAGTCAATTTGTACAAAACATATCAAATGGGGAAAATAGGGTTTGGATTTTTTCCTTCTGCGTGAGCACTTCTTCGGAATCTCTTCTCCACACAGTATTGCACACAGAAGCTCAAAATGTCAGTTCAGCAGAAATTGTCTGTTGTCGGAAAATATTAAAATCTGTAAAAGTTTCCGTGGATATCAAAATGAAATGGTTCCGGCAAAAACAGATCTACACCATGCAGCAACGCGTTCCAAATATATCAGCAGGTGATACGAGTGCGACACAAAATTTGCGCGGCTTGTCGCTTTGAAATGGCAAGAGAAGCTATTGCAACGATTTGTTGGACTCTTCCAGTCCGTTCCTGAAACAGCTGCGGTGAGGCCATCTGCACATGGAATGCATGAAAGCAAAACTTTTGAGCTGTGCTTGCAAGTGGAAGGCACAAAATTGGAGTTCTTCGGTTGGACAAGCCATTTCTGTCTTCAGCTGTGGGCATGCAGGGAACATTCAGTGTGCGGAATTTCAAAACTACGGGTCAGCTATAGATGAAAAGCTTGAATCCTGCTCAGTCATTTGGTTTTCCTTGTGTGACTTGTACCAGTGTGATTTACCTTTGGACAAAAAAAAGAGAAAACAACAATGATACAAATTCATTGAAAAAACACACGGACACACGCAGACGTCAAACGTGGTCCCACAAACCGGAAGAAAGGATGTGAGCCTTGAACCTGGGAACGTGAATCCCTCACAAAAGCAGATCTCACTTTGGAAGAGAAGATCACTGTGTGAAACATTGATCTCGCTTCGTGTTTTGTCGACTCCGCTGCCACATCTCTGGCCATGGCCCTTGCATTGCCTTCAGCGTTTTGGAATTCTTGAACCCAACGCCAACGACGCACAGACAACGCGCAACTATTTTTCCACACAGGAATGCTGCCCCTGGAGTACTATTGAAGAACAAACGAATCCTCTGTGTACGCAGACATCACAGCAACACTGATACATGTTCTTGGCTAAATTGACTTCCTGCAGATCTGGACATCTGTCGTCACGACCACCTTGTCCACACACCACCGATTCTGTTTTTCACTCGGAACGCACTCATTCAGGCGGGCGCGCGTTTCGTCTTGGAATTAGAATTGGTGACGTGTTCAGCCTGGTCGGAACGGCACAACGCCACCCGTGCAGTGTCTCCATTGATCTTGCCAGTGAACGCAGGTATGGCACGACGGAACACGTGACGTGAAACTGTCCAAACGGCTGTGTCGAGGTTTCCAAGGCGACCAGCACGTTGCGAGGCGGCGGCGGTTAGATGGTGGACTCGTAGGAGATGTTGTGGATGCTCTGGACACTCTGCGCGCTGTACATGCTCGCCATGGAGCGGCTCAGGTCGTCCCCGACGCTCGGGAGGTACGGAACGCTGTCGGCCGCAGACGGGTACTGTGACACCTGCGAGCTGTTCATCTGGTTCTGAAATGCGCAGACGAGAACGCTGTTGGTTTTGCTTTCAAAGAAGTTCTGTCTCTCTTGAGCCCCAAGGACCACAATTTGTTCTTTCGCAAAGACAATCAGAATGGCTTTGAAGTCCCAAACCAAAAACTGCTGAAAGTTTTCGTCAAAAGGTTCCAAACTAGAATTCTCTTGATCCTTGTGGAAACCAAACATTCAGTCATACCACAGGCCCAGCTGCACCAAAACGTCAGACGTGTCATTGCGCGCACCTTCATGTCTGGAGTGGAGATGCTGTAGACCATGCCCCAGTTCTCGAGGCCCTGTTTCGGGTCCGGTTTGCGCGTCCCGGTCTCCCAGGGGTCGATCACGAACCCGGGCACGTAGTCGACGAGACGGCGGTGCTTGGCGAGCGCCGGGCCCCACTCCCGCGTCGGGCGCGTCAGCTCCCGCAGTCTCTGAAGCCAGGAAGTGGGCCACGTACACGCCGGGAAGTTAGATGTTGGTGCATGGTACGTCACATCAAACGTACAGCAAGATGTGAGGGATATTGAACGCTGTGCGGAAAGACGAATACTCCCAAATTGGATCGAGATTACGCAGCAATCGAGACTCAAATAGTGAGTATAAGTCTTTTGGACTGAGTTCCATATTGTATGTAGGCTGTTTCTGTCGAGATTCACCACAAAATTCGAGACAGAAAACGGCATCCGTGCAACAAACGCAGAAGAAGAGTGGACATCAGCTCTGCTTCAGATGGTGTCATCTGTTCAGTAAAACACGTTCAGGACGTCTGTTCGTGAAAGGAGCGCACCGGAGAAATTACAGACCAACACACACACACACACACACACACACACACACACACACACACACACACACTGCATTATTGTCCTCCCCAACCAGTTCTCTGGCCTGAACAAAAGCTGTGTTCTAACACACCTGCGTGTATCGTGCTTGCACACACACACACACACACACATTCACCGCACGCACACACGCACACACACACGCACACACACACGAACACACCTGCGCCACCCCGCCGTCCGCCCTGCAGAAGAGCACGATCATGAAGACGGGGATCCAGATGACGGACGAGATGGTCATGAGCCAGCCGAGCGCGTCAGCCCACGGGGGGAAGTAGTAGTCTCCGTAGCGCGCCGGCGAGTAGTCGATCCACCCGAACAGCAGGATGAACTGAAGACAGACAACAGCGAGTTTCAGCAGAGACGTCCGCTCGTTGTGCGAAGTCTCTTTAGGGCGAAGCACCATGTGGTAGTGCAGTATATGGCAGGGTGGATGAAATGTCCCCTGCCCCATCCCCCAACCCTCTCCCCCCAACCCCCTCCCCCTGCCTGGACCCCCTGCCTGGACCCCCCCCCCCATGGTTTGCATGACTTGTGGAAGATAAGGAGGACAAGGAAGAATTGATGACATTACCAGCAAGGGACTTCGCACTGCAGTTGCCTTGAGCACTGCTTCTTGTTGACCCTGTTGCTACATCGGGGACACAGATACCATTTTTTCGCTCCTTCTCCTCGACTTCCCATCCACTCTTCAGTCCCTCTCATCTTTGAGTACTCTGCCTGACCCCTTCCCCCGCTGTCCCTCTCCTCTCCCTCCTCACCAGAATGAGCGCAGGGCTCAGGAACTGCCAGCAGATTCTCCACCACATCCAGGGTCGCCGCCCAAGCATCGTGGCGATGTCGTTGAAAAAGCGATCCCAACCTGCGAGTGAAATGATGCTGATAAACACACGAGAGGCATGGAAAACAACGCTGAGACGGAAACGAGCAACCTTCAGACGTTTATAAATTGGATCGTGGGAGACGTGGCCAGACGTTCCTGTGCGAACGTGGACATCATTGCACCAGGTTATTCACGTCCGCCTGGACATGCCAAAGTGCAAGAGATCTGGACCTGTATCCCATAATGGCGCGCAACGTCGTTGAATATCCACATTTTCCGTCCACTCCCCCTGCATGTGCAAAAAGCTGGATCACATCCCTGTGCTCACCGTATATCCAGGCGATGCTGATACACTCCATGAGACCGATGGTGAGGATGGCCCAGCCTCCGCAGTACGTGTCCATCAGCTGAAGCATGTACGCACCACCCTGCAAAGAGACACAAAAGAATTATACAAAACACACAAGATGTGTTGAGGACGGGATCGTGCAGTATCTAAGTTTCTGAGTCCTGAATCACAGTCAACTCGCAACGCAAACTTGTAAATCATTTCCTGTGTGCATGGCATGTTGTGTCCTGAGGCCTATGGAAACATGCCACTCTTGATCAGACTGACACCAGTCAGTGAAACGAAACTCAATTCCACGGGTACACAAACTTCATCTTCAGGCGAGTGAGAGACTGAGTGACTCACGTCGCAGGTAAGCGGCAGCCCCAGCAGGAAGAGCAGGCCGCACAGCGCCAGCACCACTTTGGTCTTGTGGGGCCGGAGCCACTGGAACTGGTCCATGATGGAGGTGAGCACCGTCTCCAGCATCGCGAACTGCAGCAGCAATGGAGAGACTAGGGTTCAGTGAAAGGAATTCACACCGCCGGGCGATGAACAGTAGGGTCATCAGGCGACACAGAACTCAATCATCCAAACATGTCTTTGTAAGTTTGGAAGTTGTTTCAAAGGAAGGCAAATTTTCCCAAACGAAGATGCGTTGAAAAGAACGAATTCATTGTCCAGTCGCAATCCCTTGTGCCACGCAATGTTTTGCCCAAGGACTTCCACACACGTTCCCATCTTTCTTGATAGAGTTGTTGAACCATTCTTTATGACGCGGTGATTGTTACCTGCGAGTCGAGTCCCAGTGTGACGAGCATGAGGAAGAAGAGCACGGCCCAGAGCGGTGACACCGGCATGCGCGTCACGGCGTCGGGGTACACGATGAACGCCAGCCCCGGACCTGCAGAGAAGGAGACGTACTGAAGCGGCGCGTGGTGGGGCGGGGACGGGAGGGAGGTAGCGGCAGGGGACAGGGCTGGGCACAAAGTGGCGACACCGGCATGCGCGTCACGGCGTCCGGGTACACGATGAACGCCAGCCCCGGACCTGGGGAGAGAGGAGACACCCTGTGGTGGTGTATGATGGGGCTGGGGTGGGAACAGGACTAAGGGGACGTGGACAGGAGCCGAGCCCAGAGCAGCATGGCGTCACGGCGTCCAGTGCATGATGAACGCCCCGGACCTGCAGAGAGAAGAGACACCTTGAAGCGGCGCGCGGTGGGGCGGGGGAGGTAGCGGCAGAGGACAGGGCTGGGCACAAAGTGGCAACGCTGGCAGACGCGTCACCGCATCCGGGTACACGATGAACGCCAACCCTAGACCTGCAGAAAAAGAACAGTGATGCAAACGAAGACACCAGCCGCAGGCCTGCAACATCAGCGCCGTCAGTTCGAAGAGGGCAAGCGTCAGAAGCTTGAAATCAGCGGACCAACTGGACAGGACACAAAGACTGATCTTGTGTGTGCAGGCATACCTGAGGCCGCGACCTCCTCGACGGTGGTGTTGAGCTGATGCGCCATGAAGCCGAGGAAGGAGAAGATGACGAACCCGGCGAAGATGGATGTCGAGCAGTTTCCGATCGTCACGATCAGCGTGTCCCTGCCAACACACCAGGGGCCAAATCAATTTGAGTTTTCGTGTGCACGTAACAATGTCAATATTTTGACGGTCAAAACAAAGATTTGTCTTCACCAACCAGGATTCTTCTTGTTTTTACTTCGAAGGTCACTTTGCTTTTTGTTTGTCTGGACTTTTTCCAACAAGCAAGGCAGCAGCAAACGTCATTCAAAAGGCTACTTTTTGTCATTCCTTTTTCACGAGCCATCTTCACCTTGATCACCAAGCTGCACAACACCCATTCCCAGTTTCCTTGGTGTCAGTCTTACGGCGAACCTGATCGCCCCCTAGTGTGAGGTCCCACGCACCTGAGGCAGTTGTTGTGGAAGCGGTTGTACGAGGCGAGAGCGATCAGCCCGCCCCAGCAGTTGGACAGCGAGAAGAAAATCTGCACTGCAGCGTCGTTCCACACCTGAGTTAGGAGAAAAACAAGAACACCTGTCAGTGCAGAGACGCGCCTTTCTACACCTGAGTCGGTGGGAAGGAAGAATTTGGTGTGAGTTGAACCACATCCATCCAGCGCAAACCCCAAACTGTTGGGTGAATCCAGGATGCGTATTTTATGGGTTCAAAGTGGTGGGGACCCATCTGGGAATACCATAACCCAAGTCCTGAAGAAACAAAACATGTTTCGTCAGGAAAGGGGGGGGGGTCTGAGGTCAGAACACACTGGATTCGCTGGTGTCATGCCTTCAATTGAAAGCGACCCAAACGCCTGTGATTCAGAAACGTCAACACCAAAAGAAACAACGAATCCCTGCCACCAAATGAACAAAATTGGGGCTTGAGAAGCTCACAGTTCACTGTACAGTGAGCGCAGGTGGCTCTACCGGAGGAAGTTGTTGTGGAATCTGTTGTAGCTGGAGAGGGCGAGGAGACCTCCGCCGGCCAGCAGCGAGAATATGATCTGCACCCCCGCGTCAAACCAAACCTGACGGCGACGCAGACACGCGCGTGTAGACAACACAACACAACACACACACACACACACACACACACACACAGAGAGATAGAGAGAGAGAGAGAGAGAGAGAGAGAGAGAGAGAGAGAGAGAGAGAGAGAGAGAGAGAGAGAGATTTTCCCTTCTTGGGTGGTCGCACAAAGAAAGTTGGCAAATTTTACAAAAGACGAAAGATTCAAACTGGTCCAGACCTTTGCGTCCCCGAGCCGCTCGATCTTGGGCGTGATGTAGAACTTGACGCCCTCGCCGGCGCCCTCTAACGTCGCGCCGCGGAACAACAGGATGATGAGGACGGCGTAGGGGAACAGCGCCGTGAAGTACACCACCTGGTGGAGATGTGGAGAACTAAGGTCAGAGTCTGAAGGTGAGACGGGGTTTAGAAGTGGAGTCGGGAGAATATGAGTCGCTTCGCGATCATCACCGACGAGGAGGAACAAAGTCAGCGGGATCTTGAGAGAACGTTGTTTGGAATCCGTGTGAGCCAGAAGCTGGCCTGTTTGGCAAAGGAACCAACCGGTTGTTCAACATACTTGTTGCCACAAGATGTTTTTTTCTTCCTCTTTGCCCTTCGTTCCCCACTCTTTCTCCCTCTTTGTGTGAAACCCATCTGCGGGCCGCGGGTTGTCTGCAGGGACTTGGACCACCCAGAGCCTGGATGAGTATGTACCTGGCCATCTTAGGTCCAATTTGAAATGGCTACTCAATTCCCCAAACTGAAATGGCCAAGCACCCTTGAAAATGGTTACTCAGACCCTTGCTGAGTGCCTGCCCATCTCAAATTGAAAAATATAATGGCCAGACACCCGTGTCTCGTGGTTCGGGGTCTTGGGTCTCTGGCCGTGTCTTTGTCCGAACTCGCGGCAGGTCTCCTGGTTCTGGGTCTCTGTCCAAGCCACTGCACCAGGCTCACAGCCGGTCTCACCTTCCCCGAGGACTTGATGCCCTTGATCATGCAGAAGAAGGCGATGGTCCAGGCGCCGAGCAGCGACAGCACCAGCTCCCAGTGCGGCGCGCCCATGTCGTCGATGCCCGAGCTCAGCTGCAGCACCCGGTGGCTGCAACACCGGAAACACGTGATGTCACGGGATGTCACGGGAACTTGGGTACTGAGGCACTGGTGGATCGGAGGATACGTCATCGGCGTTCCGAAGTGTTTTGTCCCCCGGGGTGTGGACATGGATTGCGGGAGGGACGAGGAAAACCAGAGGTTGCAGTGTGGCCCACTCCAGCAGTTGTGTACGGCAAGGCGGGGTGTGAGCAGGGACTGACTTTGGAGACCAAGTCTCAACTGTGTGTAGGGATGCAGCAGCGGCTCCTTATAGGGTGACATCACTTTGGCGTCAGCCTCTCTTATGAGCCAAGTTAGGCGCTGAAATCCGTTGCACTAAGGTGTGGTACTTGTTGTACTCACTTGTAGTACTCCTCGCTGGCGGAGATCCTGGAGATGTTGGTTTTGTTGTTGAAGAGCGTGTAGTTCCAGAGCCCCTGGAACTCCCCGGTGGAGCGCGCGTAGCACGTGCCGTTAGCGTGGCGCGTCAGGTTGGAGAGGGTACAGGTCACGTCGGGCAGCCTCTCCGAACACACTGTCAACAGGGAGAGGGAGAAGAGTGGAAACTCATTCAGTCCTGAACCAAATCCAATCTTGTGACCAAGAACTAAGCCACATCCAGCCGTGTTTCAATAACAACTGTCAGTTTCTGCTGCATGGGTGTTTGATGAGGCCAAAATGAGCAGCTTGCAGTGACCTGTAAAGCCCTGTTGCTTGCCCTTGCAACACATCTGACCCTTCCCCTGTGATTTTCATGTTCACATCACAGGTGCTGATTCTGCTTTATTCACGCGAAACTTCCCTTCTGGTGTCCTGGTGGTTCATCGGACACAAAGTTCTTCCAGGGAAGGACGCAGATGACGTGGACCTTACCGTCAGTGTTCCAGTAGTGATCACAGTGTTTCCATGGCAACGTTTTGGCGAGTGAGGCGAAGAAGTAGAAGAGCGAGTAGGCGATGATCATGTTGTAGTAGATGGCGACGAGGCCGGACACGACGAGCTGCGCGCACCCGATCCCTGCGCCAACACAACGATACGTGAAGCTAACAAAACCCGATCCCTGCGCCAACACGACGGTACGTGAAGCTAACAGTACCCGATCCCTGCGCCAACACGACGGTACGTGAAGCTAACAAAACCTGATCCCTGCGCCAACACAACGGTACGTGAAGCTAACAGAACCCGATCCCTGCGCCAACATGACGGTACGTGAAGCTAACAAAACCCGATCCCTGCGCCAACACGATGGTACGTGAAGCTAACAGAACCCGATCCCTGTGCCAACACGACGGTAAGTTAAGCAAACAGAACCCGATCCCTGAGCCAACACGACGGTACGTTTAGCTAGCTCGTCGCGGTCGCTCAGACAAATGGAGGGTGGGTGGGGCGGGG
>JAAUXT010133310.1_pt1 | contig 22416 bp, 19 predicted proteins | sample 7278171 | NCBI WGS metagenome assembly JAAUXT01 (sample SAMN14350112, study PRJNA611818) | marine sediment metagenome | isolation source: surface marine sediment (1.8m) | place: French Polynesia: Moorea | collected 2018-08 | reverse complement strand
GGGTCCCCAGTGTGGAACTTCAGTCTTAGGACCGTGGTTGTGCGACTCGCACTCAGTGTTCACCTCGCACCCTACCAGGCTTAAGGTGAGTTCAATTCAAGTCACTCCACAGTGTGTACTTGCCAACAGACCAAGTCATGTGATTGTTTCGACTTTCCAACATTCACCATTCTTTTCAAGATCAAATTTGATCACTCCTGCTATTTCGTGGCAATTTGTTTGAGAAGCTTTTGCAATTGGAACTCTTAACTGTTCCCACTTTGGCACTCTTTTGATACTTTATCTTTAAGAAGAACATTCTCTTTGATTGTTTTGATTGGTTTGTGCCAATTGTTTCAGTTTGCTGCTGTTCTTGGTTTGTATGTGGTGCAGTTTCAAAAGGAGTCTTTGTCCTGTTTGCACCTTCGGGATGGTGATGATCCTGAAAACAAGTATGATTTGTGTTGTATCTGTGTTCAGTTTTGTTCTCGGACCAGCGTGGGTCTGTGGAAAAGACAACAACAATGAAATAGATAATCTCAAAATGTTTGTAAAATCCAAAAAGTCATGGCAAAGTTACAATAAATTGTTCGTGTCAAAAGTTTTGAACATGATTCACCAAAAATGTTTGAAAAACACTGTTGACAATGTGAGGGATATATCAAGCAAATATGTGTCTTTGTCAATGAAACAGGTCTTTTCAATCAAACATGATGTCAACACCTGCTGTGAGGGAGGACCTGGTCTCACAGAGGGTTGCAAGTGTTTGGTTTGTCCAACACCCATTCAATGCCTGGCCCCCACTGGGAAAATAACAAAAAACTTGAATTCAAAATTGATACCAAATTGTCCCAAATATTTTCATCCATTGTTCTCCCTGTTTAGAACCATTGCACACCATAAAGTCACAACACATTTTGCACTTCCCAGCTTGCTTTCCTTGAAAATATTGCTTCAGCAAGTGAAAGTTTTATTTGGATATCAAGGAATGTGTTACAATGAATACAACTTCAAAATCGACAGTTTTTCAGGAAAGAGAAGTATGTCTGAAGAACTTTTGTTTTGTGGATTCCACTCTCCTTTTGTTTTGTACCTTCCATCAAACAATATCGCCTTGACTTCAACTTGCAAAAGCAACAATGCTTGGAGATGTTCACCCAAACATTATGTGGAAATGACATTCACTGTTGTTGATGTTGGTGTTGTTCAAAGTATGAACACTTCAAAATATAATTTATCACATCCTTTGAAAGATTTGATTCAATTTGGGTCTCAATATTTGAGTTCCTACCATTTAGTTGTGAGAAAGAACTGTTTCATTTCATTAGATTTGAACAACTTGTCCAACAGCAACAGAGTCATTGATGGTCCCACAAAACAAGGTGAACCCATCGAATGCTTGGACAACAAATGCAACACTACTACATTTCAAGGTTTTGTCATTTTGTTGTTCCAAAGGAAGTTCAAGCCAGCCATGCAGAACATATGTTTTCTCTCTGTGCAAATTATATCAGTCAATACAACAAGACTGAGAACAAAAGAAAAAAGTGTTCTTTGTGTCCCTCACAAGAAAACAATGGAAAATCCTCTTGTTATTCACATTCTAGCCAACCAATCATTTTATGTCAAAATAACAACAAATAAATTCGAGTCTACTGTGCCTGTTTCTCATCAGTGCACATTTGGAGGTCTTGCATTTGTGGATGAAGTGAAGAAGGAAACGGAAGATCTGACATTGTGTGAGTCCGCATCAGGAAGTAAGTTGAACAGGCATTATCATTCACAGGAGTCAAGCTTGTTTGTTGTTCTGTACTGGTATTTGGGCTTTGGATCAATAGAATGCAACATAACAGCAGAAAATTCGAAATGTGTTGCCATCAATATTGATCCTTGTGTTCTACAGTTTCACTGCAATTTGGACTCTTCAGAATCAAGGTGTAGCAAATTCTTGGCACAAATTGGTTCCAGAGCAATTCTTTTGAATCACTCACACTCACACACAGACACTTTCACATACAAGCTGGTGAGAAACAATTGTTTTGTTTTCCAAGTGTGGACGAGTCACACAAAAGGATCTGGCATTTATTTTGGTTGGTCAGAATATTGTATCATTTACTTCAAAGACATGACAATTGTTCGTTCTGCAGATATTGATTTTAAAATACGAATTTCAACCTGTGTGTTGGAAGAAAGTTTCACAATTCGGCGCTATGAGTACCACGTGAATGTCCCGAAAAATGCTTCTTTTGAAGAGTTGTTTCCTTCCAGAGCGTTTCTAAACACATCAATATCTGATGTCGACTTTGGCATAAAGACTCGTGCCATACAATCGCTGTTTTACGGATATAGACTTTGGTTCAAAGTGTTTCCCTATTATTCCACTTACTGGGCTGAGATTCAGGTGAAATACTCGAAGCCATCAGACAAAGACCACTTCGGTTCACATTTATCGCCAGAAACATTCAGAGTACCTCTTACATCAACTTTGGGATTTGGTACAAATCGAAAAACGCCAGAAAAGTTTCAGCTGAAGCGCGTCCTGTATTTGTTTTGTTTCGGAACACTGAATTGTTCAGGGGCGAACACAAATCTTTTTACTTTCGTGGTGTCTCTCCGTGCAAGAAATTTGGCATTTGAGGAAATTTCGACTTCTATGAAACATGTTGTTGTCTTCAATGAAGTGATAGAACTTTCAGTCGCTGGCGTTATTATTCAAATTTTACCGGAAACAAAACACACCAAACTTCCCAAAGGCACCAATTTTCTCCTAAGATTTCCACAAAAGAAAGATCTCCACAAAAATGATAGTCAGATGGCACCAACGAGTTGTGCAACAGAAAGAGTGTCACAATCAATTTTCTCCTGTCACACACTGACCATGAAAACAGAGTTTGCTGGAAAAGAAACAACAAGGAAGTATATTGCTCTCTGGGGAAGAAACCAACAAAAAAAATCCTGGGTTTATTCATCAACTATGTGTCATCAGTCAGATGGATACCTTCCCATCATTTCGAGGAAGAATGACTTGGAAGATTTGATAAAACTTGTGGAAAAATCAGAAATATTTCCACCAGTGGAAGCCTTGTACATAGGGCTCAATCACATTTCAATGAAAAAGGTATGTTTAGATCTGTACTTTGTTTCCTGGAGCAAAACGAACTTCGGTCTGAACGATCCCTGTCGGGCTTGCTTTTCAGGTGCTTTGAGGAGGTTGCACCATGTTGAAGGTTGCTCAATTGTGAGCAACCGAAACAGGGCAACCGAAACAAATAACCCATGCGCAGCTTGTGCAAAAATAGCTCCAGGGAGCTCGCGGTGATTTGACTGATTGAATAAAACTTGGGCGACCAGGAATAAACACACACAAACACAGAGCCCCAGACATTACAAATTTTCTTCTTTCAACTTACTTCACATTTGTTACCAACAAACAATTCAGAATTGGTACAAAAAGGTCACACACATGTGAAAACTATGTCCAAAAATCAACTGTGACCAGAAATATTGACTGAAAATTTACTCAATAATTGTCCAGACATCTCTCTCACATGTCAATGTGACTTTCCTATTGAACAAAACATTCCTGATGAGTGCAAAATGTTCAATTTGCATACTTTTCACAAAGTACCAAAAATTGAAATCTCACTTTTGGTGACCTAAAAACTGTGTCAATATTTTGGAAAATTGCAAATCAAATGCACCAAAAAGATACACCAACCAATCCTCCACATTTGCCAAATTTACATTTTTGTGTGTGACATACTTGTACTTTGTGAGCAAGTTCACATTTTCTGAAATGAAATCAATGAAAACAATATGCTCCAAATTGACCTTTCTGTACTTAAAAACTGGGCATGCTTCATTTGGGTCTTTTACTTTTTTGTATACCATCTTCAACTCAGAACAGACCAGATGGAACCAAAAAGCCCAAAGTTGTACTTAGTTTTCATTTCAAAACAGCTGTTGACAGGATTTACCCAGGTTATGCCTGAAGATGACTTTTTTGGCTTGACACCTAAACTTTGGACTACTGAAAAACCATGTGAAAATTTTTGAAAATCATAAATTGTATGTTTCCAAAAGATGTACAAACTAATCCTCTACAAAGGCCCAATATACATCCTTCATCAAGTATTTGTAGTTTCTGAGCAATTTCATATTTTTTGAAGAAACCAGCCAAAAACCTGACCCAAATATGACCTTTTTGCCCTTGAAAATCAGCTTCACTTTATTTGGACCATTTCCTTTTTTGCACTGCATCTTGGACCAATAACAGCACAAATGGACCCAAAAAGTTGGAAACTGTACTTTCATTTCATTCCAAACCCCTTGTCCACAGGATTTCTGGCCATGATGCCTTAAGGTGATTTGTCTGGCTTGACACTGTCTGGCTTGTGCAGATAAATGTCAAATTTTGGATTTTTGTGTCTTTTCAAAATTAGTTTGGGTCAAGAATCATGCATGAGAAAGGAATATGTCAAGTTTTCATTTTTAGGGTTTTGTGGGCAAAAAGTTCAAAATTTTGGGGTCATTAAATTTTAAACTTCACTGCACAAAGTGGGCAATATCCCACAAAGTACATTTGATGAAAGATGAAAATTGGTCAAGTATGGTTATTTGGTCAGGTGTTGGACTGGTGTTATTTGTTTTTATGTTTTCAAAAACTTGTACATGGTGTTTAGGCCAGGCCAAAGTTTGGGTGTAAATTTAGGATTTTTGTGAAAATGTTCAAAATAGACATTTGGCAAAGATTTGCAAATTGGTGGCTATTTTCAAGGTACAGAAATCTGGGCACATTTGGGTAATTCTAAGTAACAAAAAAATACTCAAATATTTGTTGAAATTGAACATTTGTACATTCCACTCATATGCATTTCAGTTAATTGTGTTTCGGTCGCTTGTGTTTCGGCCGCTTTCTCAAATCACCTTGAGCTCCATGGGGTTATTTTTGTGTTTTGCACAGGTGTTCCTGTGGCTTGATGGCTCACCTCTGGGTTTTCAAAGATTCAGCAACAACCTGTACACAAGAAGAGTAACACACAATTGGATTTGCAAAAGGCCTACGCGAGTCAGGAACATTGTGAAACAGGCTCCTTTGTTCACAACCTGACAGTGGCATCAAAAAACACCCTGGCGAGTATTCTGCATCCACATTTTCAAATGAACTACTCCTGTTTCATGATGATTTTGCACAATTTGGCAAAAGCAGAATTGATTGCAATGAGCCTTTGCTTTCTTTTTTTCTCTGTGATTCGAAAAACACAAGCCACAACAACACACATATTTTCCACCACAACTTCAACAGAAAGTGTCCTGAAGTATCAATTTTCCACAAAAAGCATTGTTTCCTCATCAGATTTGGGGAACTCAATTCACAACTGTGTAAAACACAGAAATTTGCACCAATTCGCCTGGAGGCCTTGAGTCAATTGTATTTCGTAACAAACAGCATAAAATTGACACCCATGCTGTTGTCTCATTTCAACAAAGTACTTGTTTACAATTTTGATGCTTTCAATGAGAAATACAGAGAACAATCCACAGTTCAGTTGGAAGGCTTTCTCAACACATCAGGTTATCAAATTTGTTCAAAGCCAGTTGAGAAAGTTTTTGTTGGTCGAAATATTTTTGAATGTGGAAATGGCATTTTTTTGTCCACAAGTAAAGTTTGTGATGGGATTACTGACTGTGATTCTGATGAAGTTCTGCCATTGTGTCACATTTCAAATCATTCCAGTTTAAATGCAGCATTCAGAAAATTGTTCAAGGACAGAAAATTGTTGCACATGAGCATGGAAATGTCAGAAAACAAAGTGAAAAAGGGTCGTGTTGCTGACAAAATGTTAAGATCTTTCAAATTTGATTGTGATAAAAGACTGATTGACTCGTCCCATTTGAATGATTTGTACAATGACTGCGGAGAGTTTGCTGCTGACAAACCAATCTTGAAGGCTCTTTTGAAAAACAGAATTGAAGAATCTTGCCAAAATCAAAATCAATTTCCCTGTTTTCTGGGTCATTCAAAATGTCTTTCTCCTTCTGATTTGTGTATCCACAGGGTTTTCAACAACACAGATCTTGTTCCTTGTAGAAATGGTGGTCACTTAGAAAACTGCACAGATTTTCAATGTAACATGATGTTCAAGTGCCCAAATCAATATTGCATTCCATGGGAACATGTTTGTGACAATGTCTGGGACTGCCCAAGTGGTACTGACGAGAACTCGATCTGTTCTGAATATACATGCAAACAAATGTACAAATGCAATGGATTTGTGAAAAAGTGCATTCACATCGGAACTGTTTGTAACAAAAAACACAACTGTCCCCTTGGAGATGATGAACAGTTTTGTGAACTGAGACTGTTGTCATGTCCAACGGAATGCCATTGCGGGATGCATACTTTAATTTGCATGCATGTTGGTGTTGTGTTACAGCAACCTCTACATTCATTTTATTTTATTTTCATGACAAATGTGACATGGAATGTAAAAAAACACACATTCACAGACAGCCAAAATTTGATGTTTTATTCCTTTACAAGTTTACACTTACCATTATCTTGTGATCAAGATCTGTTTCCACCAAGGATTGTTGCATTCAGGGTCGAATTCTGCTTGTTGCGAACTGTACAATTTGGTTGCTTCAAACATGGAGCAAATGTGAAAAATATTCAGCTGTCAAGAAATTCAATTGAACTGATAAAATTGAAAGCCTTTCTGAATTTAAGCAATCTCAATACTTTGAACTTATCTCACAATTTGTTGACAAAATTTTCAAAGGGAACTTTGTTTGGAACAAGAAATCTGACAATTTTATCTCTTGCTGGAAATAAAATGACAAATGTTGTGCCTGATGCTTTTGGTGGCTTGATGCTTGGACATTTGGAAATAACTGATTCTCATCTTTGCTGCATGATTGATAGGACAACTTCATGCAGTCAACAAATTGATAAAAGTGTTTGCTCTGAGCTCTTACCAAACAGATCATTGAAAATTACATTTGTTGTTGTGTCAATTTTCATTTTACTGTCTTCCTCTGTTTCATCTGTTCTTTTTCTCAAGAAAAATGACAAATCTAAGAAATCGAGCATCATCATTCCACTATCAGTAAACTGTAGCGAAATATTTTGTGTATTTTATTTGTGTATCATCTGGGTTGCAGATGTTTCATTCAAAAATGTGTATCTTTTGAAAGAACAAAAATGGAGATCAAGTATCTCTTGTAATGTGGCATCATCATTTCTTTTTGCATTCTGTGTTTGTAATCCTGCCTTACTTTTCCTCTTATCACTGTCAAGATACATGGTTGTGAAGTATCCAATTGAATCTCAGTTCAAAACAGTGTCATTCACATTCAAGTGGATGATTGTTCTTGTTGTCATGTCACTCTGCATGAGTGCTTCCTTTAGTGTTCTTATTTCTGTTACAGGAAACCAACTTCCAATGAGCATTTGTTTTCCCTTTGTTGATCCCACAAACCTGTTCATGATTGGAAAAGTTTCAGAATTTTTTGTTGCAACCTTTCAGTTCATTGTTTTGGTTGCAATTTATGTCTTGCACTGCTTTTTGTGGAAGGAAGTTGAAGACTCGAAAAAGGCAATGGCTCAGGCGAGATCCAGTCAGAAATCTCAAGCACCTTTGGTTCTTCAGCTGGTTGCTTTGACATGTTCCAATACGATTTGCTGGATTCCAGCCAACACAATCTTTTTGATGAGCTTGTTTGGCCCGAATTTCCCCCCTGAGATGATCATCTGGACTGCAGCAGTGGTAACCCCTCTAAACGCTGTCATTTCCCCTGTGGTTTGGATTGTCAATTCTGTGAGAATTTTGTGGAAAGAAAGACGTTCTGAAAAAGGTAACACTCAAATTAAATAATTTTGTGTCTTGTTCCAAAACTTTTCTTCGTGCGAAAGACTTTAAATGCTCACTTTTTTGTGTATTTTCTTTTCTGTTGTTGCTTGATTGTTTTCAGTTGGCACACTTCCGGTTTGAATTTTGACATTGTTTTGGTTTGAATTAAGAAACGAACATAAATGGATTGAGCCCATTTTTCTCTGCTGAAAAGTATTTGTCCAGCAGGTTCTGACATTTTAATTGTTCCCTGGTTGTTCATTTTTCATAGTTTTCTTCAAATCATAAATGCAAATTTACCCATTGCGAAATCAATAAAATGAACAACAAAAAAAATAACAGGTTACAATGAAAACTTTCATGTTGTCAGTCACAACATTGATGATGTAAATGAAGCTTAAAAACAAACAGAGGCATTCAAATTCTTTGTGTAGATGGGTCCTACTCAGCAGGGCACCCCACAACCCTCAACCTGGGCCTCATCCCAATTTTGCTCCCTGGGACAAATTGTTTTTCCTTTTTCCTTTTTCAATTGTGATGGTAGGACTTTGGTTGGGTCAAAATGGGGGCCCCTCAACTTCAAGCAGATCCGATCCAGAACAATCTTGTATTTGAGGAGAGATGTCTGGTACAGCTTTTGATACTCAGCACTCACACAGCCAGGAGAGTCCGACAAAGACACCCTCTGGTGACGACAGACTCGCACAAGGAAGAAGACGGCAACTGGGTCAGGTGTTGCTGGTGTGAAGGTGATGGACCAGATCTCCATGTTGTCTGCAACCTGGTTGTTTTTGCACAGACCCCCTCTCACTGGGGCCTGTGGACTGACTCCACCAGACCAGGGCACCCGTCACGGCTGCTCCTGCATGCACAGAGAAGCGATTATCGTCACACGAGTTTCAAGCCACGGCGCCAAGCGCACTACAGTATCGGTACACCAGGGATTCATTGAAAAGAAGCTGCAGGAGAGAAAAAGAAATGTTCTTGATGGACAGGTCTCTCTGTTGAACAATTTCATGTGCACCAACACTTTGTACACACTTGGCATTTTTTGACAAAAAGTCTTTGTTGAGGCTCTCTTGACAATCATGAAATAAAACAATCACCATAGCAACCGAAACCTTCGCGTTTTTACCTCCATGAAACTTGATACCACCAATAGTTTGGAGCTGCAGCTCCAGCTGGAAAGCACAGGTAAATCCTGTGCTTCAAATTATTGTGGTGAACAGTCAGCAGTGGGAAACTGTTGGAAATCTCCTGTCCTCACCATTGTTTTCCTTTGCTGTAATTCGGCAACAACAACACCAATTTTCTTCAATGGCATGCAATCCTTTGACTTTGTTTCTGAGCCTCTGTTTCCTGCAAGGAACACTGACAGAAGAAATAACAGAAGAACTGAACACTGCAAATTGGTCAGCAAGTTCAAAATATCATTGGGGTCTGTTGGAAGCCTGTAATGATTGTGGAAAACCCAGGTATCATTTGGCCCATGCAAAAAGAACATGGGTGGGAGATGGCCCCACAGATTGTTATGGTGACAAATTTAGATTTGTATGTGATTGTGAGAAAGATGTGAAATACAAACCAGGCAAATACCATGACCTGTGGGGTGCAGATGAAAAAAGAGAGGTAAGCTGTCAGCAACAAGGCAGCTGGAGCAATTCACCTGCACATCATAACCCATGCAACAGGAAATACTGTGTGGAACCAGAAAAAATGAGAAAAGCAAGGTACAAAATCAAAAAGTGGGTTCCAGCTCATCCTGATCTTCAGACCCCAGATCTAGAAGGAAAGTACTGTCCAGGGTCAACTGCAAAGTACATTTGTGATGAATGTCATTCTGGTGGTGGAATGACTGAATGTCTGGAAGATATGACTTGGAGACATGTTGAGCCATGCATAAAAATACAAGGATGCAAATCAAGTAAGACCTGATCTTTTATCCCCATTTCAAAATGACATTGTTCATAGGTGTTGTGTGGTAAAACAAAAAAGAACATTTGGGATGGAGGCAAAAGGAATGATTTAATACCTTGTTTTGCAAGCCACCATCATATGTGGCAGATATTTGTTGAGCTTCATTCGATGAAATGGAGGGACCATCAGAAAAATAATGTCTGCCAATCACTCACAAACAAAGCCAGTTCTGGACCAACCCTTCATTGTTTTTCCAAATGTTTAAATATGTCTAGTTCCATGTTTTTGTTTTGTACTTCCATGTTTCAGCTTGTGGTACACCTTGGCTTTGGACTCACAGTAGTGAAAGGGAAGACAGGTACTTTCATGGAACTGAAACCACAATAGATTGCCCAGATTGCAATGCAGGTGGAAAAATCAAGTGTGATGATGCTAAATGGAAGGAAACATTACCCTGCCAAAGTAAGAGTTTTCTCTTGTTGGTTCTGTTCTGTGCCACTCCTGCCTGTTTGATGCTGATGACAAAGGGCTTGCTCAATGTTGATTGTTTAGCTGTTGTGAGGAAGTTTCCTCATCTTTTGCCTGAAATCCAAAGTGGACCTCATTGAAACAGAAGCAAGCTGGCGCAACTGTTTACCTGGCAATTTATCTTTCAAAACTATTCAGTTCACTGAATCATTGTACAGGGATAATGTGTGAAGAGGCAGTTGGCATACAAAATGGCTTCAGTGATGCTGAGGGTGGAAATGTTCCCTGTGGATCAAAAGTCACTTATGGCTGTTATTGGTGGGCAGACCTTAAAGGGAACAGCGTTCTGGAGTGCACTGCCAATGGGACATACGATCATCCTGTCCCACAATGTGTGACGAATTGTGGGTATCTTCATCTACTTTTCATGTTTTCATTATATTTTGGTTGCATTGACGATGATTTTCACAAAAAAATGTGGTTGTCTACTTCCTGTTTCAGACCCAGCCATTGCAGTGACTACAGTTGTTGGACTTTTCCTTTTTGTTATGATGCTGGAATACACTGGAAAGAGGTATCAAGGCTTTTATCAAAACTTTTCAATCAAAAGGACGCACTTCACAATTTAGCTTCTCAGCACCTTTTTGTCTATTTCAGCACAATGGTCAGGAGAATCATGGCAAAAGAGAGAAACAAAAAGCAATAGATGCCCCTTCTGTTTGTCAGCAGTGTAACTTTCAAGTTTATCTTCCAAAATTGTTGTGACTTTGGCTTTCCTCGAAGTGTGCATTGAGTGTGCGTAAACCAGACAGAAGAAACAAAGAGAACAAAGAACAACGGTGGAGTGCTGATTGAGGTGGAAACACTCAAAATGGGATTTTCGACACAAAGAAGCTTGCCTCACTCCAGTTTCTGCAATCATGCAGAGGGAGCTTGTGTAGAGGACAGTGGGAACACAGGCTGATGTCATTCAAAGTTTTCATTCGGGTTGTGATTCTGATTTTCCCTAAAGAACTGAGATGAAAGTAATAAAGGTCAATTGAATGAATCGCGTTGTGGAGTGGTGACGGACCTGCATCATTGCCCAACGCGGCCATGCACTTTGGCCTGTACCCAACGCACTTTCTGAGAATGTTCGGACATTCGGTGACAAACCAACAACCACATCTCAGACACTGAGGGCTCAAGCAGTTTGGTCTTGATAAATGTCAGAAAGCACAAAAATAGTTTGCAAATGAAATTGGGGTGCCTGTCGTTCGGGCAGGGCCACCTGAAAGTAGAGTGGCATGCCATCCAATTGGCATGTAGTATCTCTGAAGCCTTTTTGTTTTCCCATTGTGGTGCAAAACTTTTGTCCTTTTGGAAATGTTTGTCGTCTCATCAAAAGCCGCTTGTCTTGGTGACGCTGCCGGTGCAAGTTTTCCTTGTGTGTCTCGTTTTTAAAATATGAGAGTTTCTGGCGGGGAGTCCTGACTGGACGTTGTTGCTGTGAGGGTCAATTCGGTGCTTCCAGGACAAAAACCTTTGACCACTTCCAAAAATGAAACAAACAACAAACAGTGTAAACAAGATTGTTTTGTCTGCTGGCAGCATAACACCCTTCCAATTTCATGCGAAGTTGCTGACATGACTTTGGCTTTCTCTGAACAAAACAATCGCTCTGGAGGGGCGGTCTGAACTCATTGAGGAAAAATTTTCCCAGGTCACTTGCCCAGCTCATAAAGATCACTTGCGATAAAAATTGATGATTTTTGTCAAAGCTGTGGCTGTCCAACAGTCATGAAACAGAACTGTCACCATAGCAACCAGCTCTGCCCAGTGATGCAGACACTTGACACCACCAATTGTGGTGACCGGCAGCTGCAGCTCCAAAAGCTCATGATTATGTTTGTTGTTTCCCTGAACAAGCCAGCAACAAACAACGGTTGAACAATATCTCCTCAACAACGGCAAACAATTCTTCAAGACCCGATTGGACTGCAATGAACTTGTTTCTGTTGTAGTCATGGCATTCATTCTTTGGACGTTTTTTCTGAGCATCTATTTCCTCCAGGAAACTTCAACGCAAGAAATGACAGAAGAACTGGACACAACAAATTGGACAAAATCTTCAAAATATCATTGGGATATGTTGGAAGCCTGCAACAAGTGTGGGAAGCCCAGGTTTCATTTAGCCCATGCAAAAAGAACATGGGTGGGAGATGGCCCCACAGACTGTTATGGTGAGAGATTCAGGTTTGTATGTGATTGTGATCAAGATGTGAAATACACCCCAAGCAAATACTTTGATATTTGGGAGGCAGATGCCAGAAGAGAAGTCAACTGTCAGCCAGCAGGCAGCTGGAGCAATTCACCTGCACATCACAACCCATGCAACAGGAAGTACTGTTATGAACCAAGTGCTATGGCAAAAGCAAGCTACAAAATCAAAAAGCAGGTCCCAGCTCATCCTGATCTTCAGACCCCAGATCAGCAGGGAAAATATTGCCCAGGATCAACTGCAAGATACTTTTGTGATGAATGTCATTCTGGGGGTGGAAATACTGAATGTCTGGAAGACACAACTTGGAGATATGTTGAACCCTGTGCCAAAATACCAGGCTGTAAAGCAAGTAAGATCTTTTCAGTTGTTTTTTAAACCCTGGGAACAAAAACTTTGATATTTCGTGATTTGTTTTCTTTTCAGGATGTGGTGTTCCTTGGATGTGGACACACAGCAGTGAAAGGGAAGACAAATACTTTCATGGCACTGAAACCACAATAGATTGTCCAGAGTGTCATACAGGTGGAAAAATCAAGTGTGATGATGCAAAATGGAAAGAAGTCTCTCCTTGCGAAAGTGAGTATTATGTTCAGGAAATACATTCCGTATGTTGTTTTGTTTGTCTAGTTCTTGCTCTTGCCACACCTGTTTTAGAGGTTGTTGCTCCTCATAAATCTTGCCTGAGGCTTGTGTGCATTCGAAATTCGGTGGTGTAATGCGGCAGCTTATTTGTGGCTGGGAAGGTAGCCTGTAAAGTTGTGGGCGGAAAATATTTTTATCCCATTTGCTCCTCTTCGTTATTTTCTTCTAATTTGTGTCTTCTTTTCCTCGTCTCGAAAGTGAGTGAAGGCTCAAATGTGAATGTGAAAAACTCGTTTTATCTGGTATACTTCCGAGGATTTTCCAACTGCCTCACGAGTGTAACCCACAAAACGGAAGACGGAATACGGGGCCCGTTGTTGCCTTTTGAAATTCCTCTCGCAGATATCGGACAAAAAATTTTGGGGATTGGACTTGTCATGACGTGAAAGAGAACTGTGGGTTTTGATAACAGAAACTCTTGCCACACAAGCAACATGTGGAATGCTCCTATTTGGCTGTGATGAGAATGGCTTTCTGGTCATTTTGGCTCCAAATATTCTTGGGGGGGAGGTACCAGCCAAAGGAAGCAGAAGCTTGCAACCTTGCTGCCTTGGCAACATCTTTCAACATTTTTTGCAGGAATAATGTGTGAGGAGCCAGTTGGCATACAAAATGGCTTCAGTGATGCTGAGGGTGGAAATGTACCTTGTGGAACTGTAATTACTTATGGCTGCTATTGGTGGGCAGACCTGAAAGGAAACAGTGCTCTGGAGTGTACTGCCAACGGGACAATTGACCACCCAATCCCACAATGTGTTACAAATTGTAAATGTCTTTATTTTTTCACTCATCTAAGTTGTTGTTTTCAGTCATCAGAAGAACAAGTTTTGTGTTTGATTGCACCAGAATGAGGCACATTCGAATTTCTTCTTTCAGACCCAGCAATCGCTATCACTGCAGTTGTTGGACTTTTCCTTTTTGTCATGCTGCTGGAATATACTGGAAAGAGGTATCAAGGTTTCAGATCCATAGTTCTGGTATTTTCCCCAAAGTTAGAAGTTCTTTTGGTTCTCAATATTTCTGTTGTCCTTTTCAGCTCAATAATTGGGACCTATATCACAAGCAAGAAGAACAAAAGCCAATAGAATCTCAGGGTGTTGTCTACTGTGCTATTAACTGTCTTCTCTACAGATGTCCGTCAAAACTGTTCGCAATCCGGGACACATACAGGAATTGATTTCTGCCTCAATGATGTTGATTGTCACCGTGATTGCCACATCAACCTTGTTGACTGAACCAAGCAGCTGACATGAGCTAGGAAAAGCACAAAGAAACTTGCTACACGTCTGTTTGTGTTCAAAATCCCAAAATGTCATTGATGGTTCTTGGTTTGCTGTGGCTTCTGAATCTGTTTCAAGAAGGAACCAAAAGCTCGCTTGTGTGACAGAAAATAAGTGTAGTGTTATTCTCGAAACAAAAGAACTGAGGTTCAAAGAGTTTTTATTGTGCCTCGTTTTTTACATTCCGAAAGAGAAACACGGCTTTGAATACGCACACACAAGGAAAACTTTGCAACTTCGGTTTTGGCCGGGCTAAAGTCAAGGCGCTCGTCCTGTCCAGTCGAACACAAACAAGTCTCGTCCCGTCCAGTCGAACACAAACAAGTCTCGTCAGCTCCAGGGACCCCTGAACTCCAAGCCCATCTGACCATTTCATCCCAAAAATTCAAGTCACCCCAGGTGAAGCAAAGACAGAGGCACACAAACGCGCACAAGCGCATCATGGTACCAGATCAACACCAGATTATTTCAGTGGCTTCAGGTCATTTCTGCATGTTATACGAATCGTGACACACAGAGTGTCGTCACCATAGCAACTTTCTTTCACTGTCATGTCGCTGAGAAACTTGAAACGGTCGTACATTATGAGCTGAGGCTGGAAACGAACAGGTAAACTCGCTGCAGCCTGCAGATTGGATTCTTTTACTCACAATCTTGGAGTGCAGAAGTGTACTCGTATGTGGAGTGACCAGCAGCTGACTGGGCTTTGTTTCTGTTGTCAAGGGTCAAGAAGACTCGACTAAATTAATTTGCATGCACTGGAAGAAACGTGCTTTCACCACAGACATGACAATGTTTGCTTTGAAATTTATTGTCGGCTTCTGCCTTTTCCAAGGAATCATGATGTTCGAACAGGTAACACAGGAGGACATGGCAAATTGGACAATAGCTTCAAAATATCATTGGGGTCAGTTTGAAGCGTGCAGCGACACCCATTGTGGAAAACCCCCTTATCACATTGCACATGCAATAATGACCTGGGTGGGTGATGGACCCAAAGACTGCTACGGTAAAAAGGTCAAATTTGTCTGTGACTGTGAGAAAAATGTTCCCTACACACCCAGTAAATATGATGACATTTGGCTTGAGGATAGCAGAAGACAAGTCAACTGTATGCCAGCAGGTAGCTGGAGCAATTCTCCATCACATGACAACCCGTGCCCCCAAAGGTACTGTGTTGCACCCAGCACAATGGCAAAAGCAAGGTACAAAATAAAAAAACAAGTCCGACCTCATCCAGACATTCAGACCCCAGATCAGGAAGGAAAATACTGCCCTGGATCCACTGCAAGATACTTTTGTGATGAATGTCATTCTGGTGGTGGAAATACTGAATGCCTGGAAGACACAACTTGGAGATATGTTGAACCCTGCACCAAAATACCAGACTGTAAAGCAAGTAAGACCTTTCAGTTTTTATTTCAAACCCTGGGAACAGAAACTTTCCTATTTGAAAAGTAATCAGGCTTTCCACTTCAGGATGTGGTGTGCCTTGGATGTGGACACAGAGCAGTGAAAGGGAAGACAGATACTTCCACGGGTCAGAAACTACTGTAGATTGCCCAGATTGCCATGCAGGTGGAAGAATCAAGTGTGATGATGCAAAGTGGAAGGAAGTCTCTCCTTGCGAAAGTAAGTCATGTGTGAAACCCCCAACCTTTATCCCTGCATTTTAGTGGTTTCCTAACTCGCCAAGCTTGTCCAGAAGAAAGCATATGACATCAAATATCTATTTCTTGGGGCATGTTGTATTTTGGATTGGTATTGTGGCTTTGAATGCAAAAGATAGTGAAGCAAGGCTTGGTCTTTTTATTGACATACTGTTCAAAATATGCATTGTCTTGAATCATCTCAGGGATAATGTGCGAGGAGCCAATTGGAATACAGCATGGCTTTAGTGATGCTGAGGGTGGAAATGTACCTTGTGGATCAAAAGTCACTTATGGTTGCTACTGGTGGGCAGATATGAAAGGAAACAGCGTTCTGGCATGCACCACCAATGGGACATTTGATCACCTTGTCCCACAGTGTGGAATAAATTGTACGTATCTTCAGTTCTGAAGGAGTTCAACTCAGTCACTACGCTCCTTCATACGACAATTATGTATTCTGAAAGCCGAAATCAGACTTTTTGCAGCTTTAACACCTTTTGGTATTGATATACATTTTGTTTTCAGACTCAGCAATTACAATAACAGTCATCATTGGGGTTCTTCTTCTTGTCATGATCCTGGAATACTCTGGCAAGAGGTATCCAGACTTTCAAATCCTGACAACAACATTCCGTGAACTTCTAGTTCTCACAATAAAAATTCAGAACAAAAAGTTTTCTCTTTCAGCACTATATGCAGGAATTTGAAGTTGACACGAAGCAAGGAAATCAAGAAGCTTTAGAAATGCATTTTGTTGTCATCAGCAGTCAGCAAAAAATATTTGCTCAAGTCACTGCGTTTTTTGGCTTTGTCTGATGAATGTTGAAAACGTTTTCGAGTGTTTCTAAGCAGAACAAGAGTCGATGTATTTACTTGAACCCGGAAGTCATCATTTTGAAGATCACACTATTCTTGGAACCATTTCCTCCAACTTCTGAAACTTTGAGCAAAAATGAATCCACGCGTTGAGTTTTTGACAATCCAGAATATGATACACTCTGATAGAGCTTTGTGTCCACCCAGCTGCACCTGAAACACTTCTGAGAATCGCCTGTTGTGGTCAGGAAACAGATCGAAAGGACACACATAAAAGACACTCAGATCACACCAGCACGTTTGCACCTTCATCACAGCCACGCACATGTTGATCAAGAGCAACCCTGGATCAGTTTCATTCAAGACCTTTGCGACAGAAAATGTTCTTTTCTTGTTTTCATATGTGTGGTGCTCACAACCGGCTTCTCAAACGTTGTACTTGTTCATTGACCACACCAATTGGGTTCTTTCACTCAGGTTTTGTCCGTGACAGAAGTTTACGAGTTTTGATCAATCCACGATGAGTTTTCTCTGGTTTGTTTGTGAAGAAAACCTTCATAAATTCTCCCAAACAAATTTGTGGAACCCATTTCTTCCGTGATCTTGGTGGTCATGCACAGTCTGGAAAGACGCAGTCGGTACGTCAATGTTGTCCCAACTTCCGAATGAAGGAAATTGAGTTCAGTAAAAGTGAACTTGTATTGTAAAATCTTCGTCAACAGATGAACGTGCGGAAGCGAAGACAAATGTCTGCACACGTACACGCGTACACGCACGTTCACTCACAGGCACAGCAGTGCGCTGTGTGGTGGCTTGTATGGTGTGTTGATTTGGTGGATGGTGGTGTGATGGTTTGTGTGAAGGTTTGTGTGGTGAGATTGTTGGCATATTCAGGCAGCTTGCTTTTGGTTTGGCAATGAGTTGTGTGGTGGGTTGTGCGATTTGTTGTGTGGTGGGTTGGATGATGGACTTCGAGGGGGATCGAGCATTGAGCGGACCGTGGTGGGCTGTAGGTGAGATAGGCACCGAAGTGGGCGTTGGTCCGCCTTGAGCACAACGGCGCTTTCCTGTGAACGCGTCCCTGTTGCGACAGGACCCGGAGTACAATCGCACACACACACACACACACACACACACACACACACACACACTCACATGAAACACAGGAGGTGGACCCCACTCCGCTTGTCCCCGATGCCAAAAAGCCCAAGAGGTGCAACGTTTTGCAAACAAATGTTCAGAACTTCAAGAACGGGTCGCCCCCCCCCCTTGACAGATTCCTCGATTAACACCTGCATGAGCACACTGTGTGAGTTTGCCAATTCGTAGGACTTTGGACTCAAATGTGCATTTTTCAATTGTTGTCAAGTTGTTTGTGTTTGCACAGTTATGAAACACTAGGCCGTCACCATGGTAACTCTATTCACAATCTTATTGCCTGCATGGAAACTTGACGCTGCTGCTGTGATGAGCTGCAGTGGCAGATAGAGAGGAACAGGTGAACTGCCCCAGCAGTGCTCAGTGCTCACAGCCCTAACAGTTCAAGTGATTTTTTGGTTCTGAAGAAGTCAGTTTGAAAGGCACAGGTGGGCTGACGCAAAACTTCAGGTTGCAGCTCCAACAGAGACTGAAAAATACTTGCTCAAAGGTACCAGCTGAACACAACATTCAAAGGTCATGACATTTTTTGTGTGTATCTTGGTTGTGGGCTTCTGTTTGCTGCAAGGCACTGTGACAGTGGAAGTGGACATGACAAATTGGTCAATTGCATCAAAATACCACTGGGGCCAATTGGAACCTTGCAACAAGTGTGGGAAACCCCCCTTTCACTTGGCACATGCAAGATTAACGTGGGTGGGAGATGGGCCCAAAAACTGTTATGGTGAAAAGGTGAGATTTGTCTGTGACTGTGAGGAGAATATGAAGTACATACCTGAAGAGTTTGATATATGGGATGAATGGGGCAGAAGAGAGGTCAGTTGCAGACCAGGAGGAAGCTGGAGCAATGCACCAGGACATCACAACCCATGCAACATCAGATACTGTGAAGAACCAACCACCATGCCCTTTTCCAGATACAAAATCAAGAAGCAGATTCCAGCTCATCGTGACCTTCAAACCCCAGATGTAGAAGGCAAATTCTGCCCTGGATCAACTGCAAAATACATGTGTGATGAATGTCATTCAGGTGGTGGAAACACAGAATGTCTGGAAGACGCAACTTGGAGACATGTTGAGCCCTGCATAAAAATACCAGGCTGCAAAGCAAGTAAGACTGTCTCATTTCACCTTGTGTTTGGTACTTTTTGTGCTCTTTGAGTGTTGAATAGCCAGCACAAATTAATCAAAACAGCGGATTGGATTTCAGTTGCCCAGAGAAATGTTCTTCACCACATCAATGTTTTTTCTCTGCAATGAGAATCACAAAAAAGGCGAAATCAGATTTGATGAAACTCGTTATTTCTTGGGTCCCTTGTCATGTTACAAAACCAAAACAGCCAACACATCTCAGAACTTCAACCATGTCCTCCAACCGTTGCCATTCTGATATATTTTTTCGAGCCTTCAAATCCTTTGCTGAACAGCTCGGTTGGGAAGGCCCAGTTGTGCCTTTTACAAAAAAGATCTTAAATTTCTCTTTCTGTTTCAGCTTGTGCGGTACCTTGGCTCTGGACTATCGACAGTGAAAGGGAAAACAGATACTTCCACGGGTCAGAAACCACAATAGATTGCCCAGATTGCCATGCAGGTGGAAAAATCAAGTGTGATGATGCAAAGTGGAAAGAAGTCTCTCCTTGTCAAAGTAAGTTTGTGGGTGTCACCAAACAATTTCTGCTATTTGTTCAATGAGGTTTGATTTCATGTTTTTTTGGCTTCAACTCCATGATTAACCTCGCCAAGTGTGCAATTTTGAATGCCAACAGGAATAATGTGTGAGGAGCCAGTTGGCATACAGCACGGCTTCAGTGATGCTGAGGGAGGAAATGTTCCCTGTGGATCAAAAGTCACTTATGGCTGTTACTGGTGGGGAGACCTAAAAGGAAACAGTGCTCTGGAGTGTACTGCCAACGGGACATTTGATCACCCAATCCCACAATGTGTTACAAATTGTGTGTATCTTCAGTCTTCTCAACCAATTTTCGATTTTCACTGGGTGAGATACAACAGAGTTCAATGTTTCCTCAATATGTATGATTCTTGTTTCAGATCTTTCAATTGCAATCACAGCAGTTACCGGACTTTTTCTTGTTGCTGTGATTTTGGCAAAAACTGGCAAAAGGTACCCGAGATTCAGTTTCCTTCAGTCCTGACATTGAAATCCTTTCTGTGAGTGGTACATTCTCTTTTCAGCAACATTTTCTATTTCAGCACAATTTTCAGGAACTTCGCGAGCATACAAGTCACGAAAAGCAAAATGCAATAGAAACTGAGTCTCTGGAAGAGTCTGATCTATTCTCATGGACATGCAAACAAGGTTGAAATCTTCCAGATGTGAGCTCAATGTCATGGATATGTTTGCCGGACCTGCTCCTTTTGAGTATCACAACACCCCAGCTGCTTCACTTCCCACAATAAGAGAAAGCTTCGACAGAAAAATGTTTTGTCTCTTTGTTTTCAACTTGTTCTGCCTCAGCAATCGGGACATCATCACGTGTGATGCACTGTTAGTGGAAAAGCCTCTCAAGTCGGTCTCTTATACCACAGCAGACTGAAAACGTGTGTTCTCTGTGCTTTGTCATCCAGTCATTTGCCAATCATTGTACCCCTGTGATGGCAGAACTGTACAGGATGAAGGTGATGAACAGCCTCAAAGCGCAATGAAGAGATGCAGAGAAGCACAGCACAAAACCTCACAAGGACCTGATTTGGACATGATGCTGTACTGCACGCGGTCTTGGAGCGCTCAAACAGTGGGTCTTCCAACAAACCTATTTTTCTTGTGCTGAACTCCTGTTCGTTGCTCTGAATTCAAATGAATCGAAGCTCAATTCCTGTGGAAGCAAGGGTTCTGTTGTCTTTTCGATTTTGGGTCAGCTGATTCAAATTCACGCGACAAACCTTTGTGTGCTTCTGTTCCAGAAAATTTACTTGTATCTTTTCATTGTTCGTGAGGAGATCACAGAAGTTCACTCAAGCGTTTTCCATCTCCTCTGCCTATCGGCGGCAGCGCGCTTGAAAGTCTGCGGACGTGGGGAAGGACACCGCGCCTTCATCCACTGCCTGATTTTGGGCCCTGTGAACAATTCCAGGATCATCGAGTTCTGAAGAGTTTGAGTGTTGACGTGCTGGTGCAGATTCCACACGAGAAGCAGTTGCGGTTGTGGCAGACGCACAGAGGAAACTGTGGTTACTGAGGGTCAGTATCCCCTAGGCACTCTGTACCTGTCTCCCTGGAACCAGCGCAACTATACTGCAGTCGCGTTTGGGACCAGCGTCACCATCTCATCAGGTTGATGCACCCTATCACACACACACACACACACTCACACACACTCTCTCTCTCTCTCTCACACACACACACACACACACACACACACACACACACACACACGCAATGTTTTCGTCGTCCTGACCCCGTGTTCGGTGCACACCAAGGGACGTTCGCATTCTGCTCTTTCAAACCGAGGCAGGAACGAATGTGCTAACCAGGCGTTCAGATTCATCGCAATCCTGGAGACACAGTTGAGATGATTATGAGGATATTGAATGCCAGCTGAAGATGTTATTTCGTGTGAACAACAAGAGAAAAGTGCGATTATCAGGAAGCGCGTGCTCATGTTCAAGGAGAGAATCTCTCCTCACAAAGAGCTATGGAAGACTGCAGTGTTGGTTCCCTTTGGTCATGTAGCTTGTGCTGAGCTGGGACCCAGAGCCTGTCAACCTCGCTGTCGACACAGCAACCCAGGACTCAGACACAAACATTCTGCTTTCACCCCCCCCCCGCCCCTTCCTTCCCGTTCCAGGGCGGATTCAACAGAATCAATTCAGGAGACCCGCACCAATGCCGCCCAGAATTTTCACCGAACGTCAGATTCACGGTTTTGTCGTTCCCAAAAAACACCTGAGTGTGAACTCTTACTTCCCTTGCGTCTGCTCCTCATCCCACAATGACAACACCTGCAGGAGGCGTTTGTTCTGAAATACATCCCGCTCAAATCCAACAAAAAGAAGGAACCAGGAGGTGGAAATGTGACGGCGGTAGCACCTACAGTACGCTTCTGCATTGCCCTGGAGGTGCCATCACCACGTCGGTTCGCACTGAACCGTCTGTGGACGCACAGTCGCTGACCTGGGCTGAAGCTGCATTTGCAAAGCACCGGAGAAACGCAGGCACACAAAGAATTTTTTCCACAATTTTGCAGCAATCGATTGTCGATTGGGTGGATGAAACTGTATATATTTCCATCTTCAGATCAGTGGTTAACGAGACAGTAATTTTTAGGTGATTTGAGGAGCTTGGTCCGATTTGTGAGCTTTTGGAAAAAGCGAGCAAAATCGGAGTGAGCGAAATCAAATCACCTATAGGCAGCCTCTTCCAAAAGTAT
>JAAUXT010113388.1_pt1 | contig 22422 bp, 20 predicted proteins | sample 7278171 | NCBI WGS metagenome assembly JAAUXT01 (sample SAMN14350112, study PRJNA611818) | marine sediment metagenome | isolation source: surface marine sediment (1.8m) | place: French Polynesia: Moorea | collected 2018-08 | reverse complement strand
GAGCTATAAAGCCATTTATACAGCCATACCCAAATTTCACCATGTCGGCCATATTGGTTTTTTGCCTGTAAAAATATGTAAAAGCAAAAATTTGTTCTTTTGACACTTCGCACATCAACTACAGCTCGAAAGTGAACGAAAAAACCAAACTTGACCAAAATCAAACAAATAGAACACTTTCAAACTCGTGTTCACAGATTTAGCCTTTTGATGCCTTAGGTGATTTTCACCATCACCATACATTATACATAATGTATGCTTCAAGGTTCAAATCACCTAAAAAGCCTTTGGTTCCCTTTACGTCAGACCTTTGCTGTGTTCAGGTTTTGATGTCAAGCCGTCCATGGTAATTGATCGGGGCTAGTTTACTACCAAGTGCAGTTGTTGCTGTTTTGCGCATGAAGGGTTGCAACAGTGAGCCTCCGACAGGGCCCTTTTTTCATTGACGCCAAGAAACCCACATCAACATGAGTGACCACGACAAACCCGTCTTTTCTCGACCAACAACTTTAAAACTCAGCAGGCCACCATCCTGTTGACACTGATTGCAAGAATTCTATTGAGCGTTGCGCCTCTTTTTCGGCCTTTGTCGTTTTAGTATTCACAGAAAATCGGAGTCGGTTCAGGCGGTCGTTTTCACGGTGTCTGCGTCGAACACGTTGTTTCCTGTTGTCCCGTCCAGGGGTCCCACCTGTGCCTTTTGGCAGCCCAAGATCCTCAGAAGCTTTTGCCTGAAATCAGATTGACAAAGAACCGTGGAATTGCAGACTCCATGCCACGAGTTCGACTGCGAAGCAGTGTGTGAATCTTGCGGAAATAAGAAGTGACTGGTGCGCATTAGATTGCAGTAGAATCTCAGTGCCTGTACTCCTTCACTCACCTGAACCTCTTTCCACAGACGGTGTAGATAATGAAGTTCACGGCGCTGTTCAGAATGACCATGTCGTTGCTGAATATGTTGTAATACCACTGGAAATCTGGGCATGCAGACTTTTGTCTCAATGCGTAGACGAAGACCCTCCTCAACTGCAAAAGTTTTGGAACAAAGGCCTTTAAAGTTACATTCGGATCAAGGAAAGAGAAAACTTTGAAGCTGCTGCTACATATGTGATCCATTTGTTCAAAACAACCACACCAGCATCTTTGTTACGAAAAAGGGAGCAAGTTCTTTGATTAACGTAAAGATATATGCCTTGGCTCACTTCAACATGCAAAAGGAGCCAAGCAGAAACACTATCTACGAATAAAGACTGTTGTCTCGCTTCTGATGTGTGCGTGTGTGCGTGTGTGAAGAAGGGATGAAGTTAAGTGAAGAAGTGTTGCAATCGACTTCTTTCTTTTTGAAACTCATCAAGAGATTTTTATGGCTCATTAGCATCAGAAAGTATCTCAAAACATTCCCATATATTTCAAAACCTTGCATTTGAAACTGTGTCACTTTCAAGTTTTCTGTGTGTTGCTTTGTGTCGGTAGGAAGTGTCGTGCAGTTAAGTTCTGAAGGTTGGCGGTGGCGGCTTTCACCTGCAGAAGGAAATGAATTGAGTTTCATTTAGACTGTGACGACATCTGAAACTGAATCACGCGCACCAGATGAGCGCCGTCTTTGTGAGGTTCGATCAGGTGAACAGCGTTTGTTCTCCAAAAGTTGGGACACACATCCACTATCTGAGTTAAAAGCGGGCAACAAGAGTCTCGCAGCTCCCTTGTCATACGGCCACTGGGACCCAGTCACTCGGACTTTTGGATGAGAGTGACTCGTCAGTGCTTAAGGGCCACGGACGGAACAAGTGTGAAAGACTCTTACGTCCTCTCGTGGTGTCTTGCTTCGCGTTGCGCAACTACGCCCGTACCACGTACAAAGAGGCGTATCGGCACAAGAAAGCATCTGCCAACCTTCCCTCAAGATTTTTCAAAGCATTTCAAAGCAAAGTTTGAAGGTTGGTAGCGCTGGCTTTCACATGCGGAAGGAAGCTATTAGCTTCACAAAGGCTGTGGTGGAAATTGTGGCAGAAGGGGTGTCGGGAAATGCGTCAACCCTGAGATCGTGTGAGGCAGCCTGAGTGGGACGTCCTTTCAGCTTCCTTGTGCAGTGCTTGTGGAGATCAGTTCGGTCATGCGGAGCCAAATATTGAAGGACAGGGTGTTGGTGAAAGTTTTCGAACAATAAGTGTGAAAGCCTCGTACTTGTCAGTCCCCCCACGTACCGGGTTGGTCATCTGGCAGAAGAAGAAGACGGTGACCACGATGACCAGACTCAGAGTGACCTCGTCCGTCTTCTTGCCACCGCCCCCGGTCATCTCGGCTTTCTTGTCACGCAGCTCCTTGAGGGAGCGGATCAGTTGGACGGTGGTGAAGACGAGGATCCCCAGCGGCACGAAGTAGCCGAGGATGTAGTAGGCGATCACCATGTAGCCGACGCGGTAGCCGAACGAAGCGCCGAACTTGGTCCACGTGGCCTCGTAGCGCTGGTTCTCCTCGCTCCAGTGGACGGAGCGCTGGAAGGGGCGAATCGGCCAGTAGAAGAGGCAACACGCTACGATGATGACGGCCACCTGCAAAAATTGATCAAGTTTCGCCTTGATTGTTTGGTGAAATGGAAAGCAAGAATGAAACAGCATCTACGAGTTCAGCACCAAAGCGGAGCACAAATGATCTCCACTTGCTCAAAGAGAATAACCAGCCCACAAACAGGATGTGAACGCGCTTTATTCGTGTGTCTCGGAGCAGGAATGCAGGATTGGTTTGATGCCAGCTCCGTTAACCGCAACCTCTAAAGAACGTGTTGCGAACGTAAAAACGCAAAAGAGCAATCCCAAAACTGTTTTCCCAAGTTCAAACATTTCAGAGTCATCCTGGGCTTCAGGAATCTTGTGCAGGTCGCCACAGATTTTTCAGATCGTCACCTGGATGCGGACGGTCTTCATGCTGGCCCAGCGCTTGGCCTGGTGTGGCCTGCAGACGGCGATGTAGCGCTGCAGCGTGACGAGCACGACGACCCACGAGTCGGACAGGTGCGTCGCCGACGCGAACATGAAGCCGTAGGCGCGCACGTAGCCGCCGTAGTAGCCGAAGAAGTTGACGATGCCCTTCACACTAGTGATCGCTACAATGAGCATTGTGTGATTGTGTGTCTGACAAGAGTCGGTTATGCCTCATTGTGGTCGAGTGATATCGCGGGCACAAGGCAGCAGTACGGTTTTATCTCCATACTTCAGAAGACTTCCAATATGGCTGTACCAGTATAGTTTCGTGAACGCACCATTTAGCCTAGAATTGAGCTCAGTAGAATGGGTATGCCTCACACCGGTGTGAGTTCACCATTGTTTCTATGGTACCTTGGTGCCAAACTTTAGACCAGACTTTTGGGTGCGTCTCAGACAAAACTCTGGTGTTTGTGCAAATACACGAAACTATGTTGCAATGGACAATGAAACTCACTTGGCGATGTGATGAGGAAAAGCCAGGTGTACATGAGCAACGTGTCGAGAACAGCCAACACGATGAGCAGAAAGGCTGTGGCTGACGTGTTGCGTTCGCTCCACATCACAACGATACTCAGCGAATTTCCGATGGTCCCGAAGCCCAGGAGGACGAACTTGACCATGGCATTCATGACGAAGTCGTACGAGCCACCGCAGGTAGTTTTGGGTGTGGTCGGGTCGCCAGTGGTCACTTCCATCGCGGACGTGTTCAGGGCGTTCAGGATGGTCATGAGACCACCCTCTGTGGTTCCAGCGTCCATGGTGTTTGTGGGTCGGACGAATCTGAATGAAATAGAGCTGAATTTGGACCAACCTGCAAGTGAAAGTTTTCGACTGTGTAACGTCCTGTGAAAATGAGGATTGCGCGAAATCGAGACTGGCGTTGCACAGCCCCAAAAGACGACACAACGACCTCTTGTCTTTCTATTCAGTGCGGCAAAAAAGGCAGTGAGGGAACTGAAAGACAAAGACAGAAGACGCAGGTACTTTTCACTCATTTCCAGCTTCGTCAACTTTTTCTGTGCCCAATTAGACGCTGAGGTTCACTCGTTGAACTGTCAGCTGCACCAATTAAGACATTTTCTTCGGAACACTCGTACATGTGAAGTCGTACTCGTACAATTTGTTTGTATGACGAAGGCGTGCGATTGACGCTGGTAGTAAGGGCTTAATTTCCTGAGACTCTTGAGCAACGGCATGAAAAAATTCACTGTGCCACAATGACAAATTTGTCGTGAAAAAATCCAGTTGGTACGTTTTGCTGAAACTCGCCATTACAGTGCTTCACAAGCACATGCACACTCAGGTGTCTGGCACAAAGTTCTTTCCAGATGAAAAAGCGAAACACAGTCTTTGTGTAACTTCGCTGGAGTAAAATTGTTGCATGAATGGCGAAGGGAAGATCGTCTTAGTGTCTGGTGTCTGCTTTGAAGGCGAAACCTGGTTCTGCGCCGCAAATCTGATAGTTTGCATGGCGTCATTGTCCCTCTCATTCTCATGACCGGGGGAAATTTCTCCAGCATTTTCTGCCACGAACCGATCTTTTGTGCCTCTACCAAACCAGAAGTTGACAAGTTGTATCTCAATTCTTTCTGAGGGTAGACTGTCAAAAACCATCGCCAGCGAGGCCCACGAAAGTTAGTCAAGCAGAGTATGCTCACCTGAACCTGATGTTTGGGTTTCACGGTCCCGATCCCAACATCGACGCGAAACGTTGAGACGTTGTCCCTGCTTCTCCAAGAGACTCCGAGTCCAATTTGTGCTTGATGGCGTCAGACATGAAGCTATTTACGTTGACGCCGAGCGCCGTCCTTGCGAGTGACACGGAGCACAAGAGAAGTTCACGGCCGTCGCTTGACTTCCTGGGACACGTGATGTCGCATCGTACAGTTCCTCAACACACGGACCTCCATACTTCCAGGAGGCATCTACACAACAAGGAGATGCCACAGCGCCGTCTGGCAAACGGCGCATTCCTTCTTTGCAGCTTCGCTGTCTCAACCGCGCGATACAAAGGAAGTTTTCGACACTTGAGTCCTTGCTTCGACAGTGTGGAGTTTGCATCCAGAAAACAAGGAAAGGGAAACAGAGAAATGGCATTGATTGTGTCAACAGGTGTGTCTGTAAGGAAGTGTGCGACTCATCAGATGAGAAATTCTGAAAGAGAATCGCAATGGACTGTTCTTGATTAAAATGGTTGTGTTCTTTTAGTTACACGTAACTCAGGCAGTGAAACATACGCAAAGTTGATCGGGTGGACACCACGTTCAAGTCTGGTTCATGACAGCAAAAGTTTCAGATCTTTCGCAGATGTACCAGTGTCGCCTGACAAGGTCGGCACCTTGAAAATGCTGTTCTCCACTTAGATGCCCTTGCGATCTGCGGAACTTCCCTCCAATTCAGGAAATTTGTACTCAGGGCATCTGCTTTAGATGTAGACTGGGAAGAAAGCCGGGGCTGACACAGGCTGCGCGCCAATGTTTTCCTGTCAACAGGGACACAGGGAGACGCGTCGAGGGCCAAAGACTCTGAACTCTCGCCCACAAGGGGACTCTTCCCCAGCACCGGATGCGCTCGTGTCTGCCGCACAAATCGTTGAACAACACCTTGCCTGAAGGAGAACAATCGGATGTCTTCACATCACAAGGCCAATCAGCACAGGCCTCTGAGTACTTGCAATAACTTTTGGGTTCGCAGATTTGGCTGGCGCTTTTCCCTTCTTCAACAACACCGGTGTTGACAACCATCTCAGAAATCATCACCCGTGTCTTGGAGTTCATTCCCCACAATCGCTTGTGCAAAAAAGTGTCAAGACAAAAAACAACTTCAGAGAGATTTTAGGACATTGGCAGAGGCTTCAGATGGTTCACAGGGGTTTTAGCTGATTTGTGTTTGAGTCTAATTTTTCAAGCAACCATAAGGTGTACCGTGGAACGTGTCTGAGACCTGCAGAACCTTGTGAGGTAGTTTTTTTTGTACACAGAGTGGTACATGCTGCGAAGACGAAGAACTTGTCTTGATTCCCCCTCGATAGTTCTTGGTATTGACCAAACATTTGTTCGCAGCAGTATGTTCTTTCACTGTCAAATTGTATTCACTCGCACCTCACTGTCATTGGTTTCATTGACTTGAATAAAGAACTGTGTCGTTTGACGAACACACAGTGCAATGAAGCAGCTGTTTCATGTGTTGTTACAGCCCCAATTTTGTGGTGATTATTTTGTGTGTTTGTTGTCTGTTTTTGAGCGAGATATAGCTCTTGAGTGCCTTTCCCCCTTTCCAGGTTGGGTGCAAGAATGCAAAGGTAAAGTTTGATTGTGAGTGAGGCACCCCTCGTACTTTGCTCGCCATTTTGGAAAACAAAGGGTCAAAATTTCACACCTCGGAAATGCAGATCTAATGGTATCCCAAAAAATATATATTGCAAAAAAGGTGGATCCCAAGTAGTGTTCTTGCCAGTTCTAGAAAGCTATGCAGAAAGTTTCCAGAATTTCTTGTCGTGGACCCCCGCCCCGCTGGTTTGAATGTCAGAAAATGTCCAAAGCCTGCACCCAGAGGGGCAATCTGATGACAGGCGTGTCATGGGAACTCCTCACTCCCCTGTATGGGACCAGACTTTGGCTATGGATTGGAGAATCTTGCGCTGTGCGGTGCGCTTGCAACTTCGGGCTGTTTCCGTTGGGTACAACGTCAGTATCCTGCTGCATGTTGAGGAAGTCAAACTTGAAAAGATCATTGAAGAGCTTCGTTCCCTCTGGAATCGCGATTGTGTGGCAAAGTCGGCAAAGTTTTCAACTGGGAGTTGTGTCACCTGTTGCACCGACTCAGAATGCAGCGTCTGAGTGCTTCAACACGAACAGGAACATCCAACAACAAAACACTCTCAAGCAATGCCGTTGAAGACGCCATCACAATCCCGACCGAGTCAACAATTCTTGGTGTGGAATTTACGATCCAAATAATCTGCAGCTTCGGCAGAGAGGCCACTTCTCGACACCTGGCCAGCAATCCTTCTGTGCGGCGTCTCATTTCGATTCCCCAGATCATCTTCTTTGAACACTGATATGCCAAACTCACTGCTCATTTTTTACGTGTTCTTGGGTATTGAAACAAAATCCGAACAAGCTGCACTCAGAATTTTTAGTTTTGTGCAATGGTGAATTTTGGAATTGCCGAGAAAACGCAACCCGTCTTACACTTCGATATTTTATGCAGGTTAACCTGGGCCCACCACACCACAACAAAGAGGTTTCTCCGAACGAACGACAAAGGAGAAATGATGGGGGGGGGGTCTATTGGTTTGCACTGGTTTCAATGATGGTCTGAAGATTGAAGGGTGCAGAAATGCAGCAGTGAGGCTCAGGCCCGAAAAACAACACAAGGGGTGATTCTGGCGCGTGGATAGGTGGGGCGATTTGCGGGTTAAAGAAGGCAAGAAAACAAGGGATCCAACGCATTCAGAGCAAAGCAATTCAGCTCACCTGTCAATGAATTTTCGCCCTGAAGAACAACGTGTTTGCATTGTTTTTTGTCATCTTCATAATTTTTCTGGATTTGAGAAGCATTCCACTGCTTTCTTTGCTGTTTTTGTCGCAAGTTATTTTTCTGATAAGAATTTTTTTGCCATCTCTTTGCCAGTTTTCTTGGATATCCTCTCAAAGCAGTTTCTTCATGAACTCATTCAAACAAATTACACCAGAGATTTTAATGAAATGTGTTGTTGTAAATTGTCAAGGACTGAAAAATCTGGGCTTGTGACTTTTGTGTCTGAAAATTCAACCCCTTCTTATGTCCGGAAGGGGGTCGGAGTTTGTGGAGTGCACGAGTTTTCCCGGGAGACAGAGTTCCAAATAGGCAACACTTCTGTCATTCGAGAATGGATTGTCGTCTTTGTGCTCTTTACTTTGGCAAAACCTCTCAGAATTTGGCTGCGTTTCTCGTCTGAGGTACATGAATGGGCACGAGGTGTGACAGACAATTGATCACCGGTCACCGGGAATGAGACGTTTCGCATCCTTCTGTTCGTAGTGCTGTGCTCGACCTCCAACTCACCAGTGTTGCACGTGTTGTCGTTGTTGGTTCAGCTTTTTTTCATCGTGGCGCCCAGCTGTTCAAACCACTTCAGTTGTTGATATTCACGTCATTTAATTCGGCATTTAAGTTAATCCGAATCACAAATGCGCTGGAGTCGAAAAATGTTTCTTCTAAGGGAGGGGCACAAGGCTTCCTCTGCAACGTGGTGTCTCTTTTTGTTCGGAGTTGTCTTCGGTTTCCTGGTGGGAAAAGACCGGAGGCAATGTGGTGCATTCAACGCTGCAAAGAAGAGGTCTGATGATGCATCTGTGGAAAACGCCAGACCGCGACTGTTACTGGTTGGGATCATGACATCCAAGGACTTCGTGCACACCCGGGGCAAGGCGGCCGTGGAGACGTGGGTGAAATCGATTCCGGGCAGAGTGATCTTCTTCTGCGAAGAGGGCTGCAGTTTGGACACGGAGATGAGCAAATCCGTTTCACTGGTTTCCCTACCTGGAGTGAAGGACGTGTACCCGCCCCAGAAGAAGTCCTTCCTCATGCTAAAGTACATGCACGACTTCTATCTGGACAAGTTCGAGTGGTTCATGAGAGCTGATGATGACGCCTACCTCATTGGAGAGAGACTCGGAAATTTTTTGACTTCTCTCAACACCAGCAGACCTTATTACATTGGAAATGCAGGGATAGGCAGGGAGGGGGAGATTGGAAAGTTGGGTTTGTTCCTGGGAATGACCTACTGTATGGGAGGCCCAGGCGCCATCCTCAGCAGAGCTGCTCTGGCCAAAGTGACCCCTCATTTGAGCTACTGCATCAAGAACCTGCGCACTAATCACGAAGATACTGAGATTGGACGGTGCATCAACAAGTTTGTTGGGATATCATGCACAGAATATGATGCGGTAAGCGAGCGAAAACAAACATTTCATGGAGTCGTGCGCATCTCATTGGTTTTGGTCGCGTCGCCAATAAATGTCACGAAATGAGTGAGTGTGTGTTTGTACGCGTATGTGTGTGTGCGTGTGTTTGGGTATTGTCTTCACACACACTGTGATCCCAGCCAATGAATTCTCAATGTAGCTGGGGTGCAGAACATCTTTTCTTCATTGAGTAGACTCGTAGACAAAAAATCCCACCGATTCCAAAACTTCGCACAAAATCCTTTTGTCGTGAACATCTTTTGAATTGCGGATTTCTTTTTCAGACAAAGGACTACTTTTTCCAAAACTACAAGGACCTGCAGGGAGTGATAGATCCCCAAGAACATCGGAAGATCATGCGCAAAGCCTTTACTCTGCACCCGTACAAAACTCCGTCATACCTCTACAAAACAGAAATTTACCTGAGAACACGCCGAATTCAGGCGACGAACAGTTACAAGTACGCTCTGGAAATGGAGGTTGGAAAAATGGAAGAGGTGATTCAGAACAAAACCGGGACTGGATCAAACCATCTTGAGGCCGAGTCTGCCGGTACACGGACTAGAGATGATGCCCTGAAGTGGACGTTCACGCGAAACTGGCGACTTTTCACGCACAAAGAGGCGTCGGTGAGGCGTCGCCAGACGCAGTATGAGAAAGACGACATGAGAGCAAAACTGTCCGTGTTAGTTGAATGGATGAACAAGAACAAGAAAGATTACAAACAGACAGTGACAGAAGAGATAAAACAAGGTCCACTGGGTCCGACGTATTTGGTCGATATGATAAAGCACATTGACAAATGGAGGGGAGATGGTGTGCCCGACGCTGATCTTGAATACATTTATCACACCATTCAGCCAAGAGTTGGCAGCGTTCACATTTTTGGTCTGAACACGCTTGAAGAAAAACTTAAACACACGCCTTATGCTGCAAAAAGCTTGTTTGGAAGCTTGGAAGCTCAGGAAGAAGAAAGTGTGAGAGGTCAGAAGGAAAGGGTCAACCTTGTCGTCCCCCTTTGCGGCAAAACTGAGACTTTTGAAAGATTCCTCAAACAATTGGAAGAAAGCGCTCTCAAAGTCAACGAAAATGTCTCGCTGACCGTCGTGTATTTCTTGGATGGGACAAACCAAGCTATGTTCAGTGAAGTCTCCGAAAAAGTGAAAGACTGTCAGACCACGTACCCTGAATACACACTGCAGGTTCTCACCATAAACGGGACGTTTCAGAGAGCGGATGCGTTTCAGCTTGCTGCAGCCCAGTTCAACGAAACCGATCTTCTGTTTCTGGTGGACGTCGATTGTCAAATAGAGAGGCCTGTGTTTCACAGAATCAGGACGCTAATTTCACCTGGTGAACAGGTTTACTTTCCAATCATGTTTTCGGAATTCAGCCCGGAGTTCAGAGGTGCTAATACCTCAAGCTTGCTGCGACGAAATCAAAGTGATGGCACTGCTTTTGTGGATGAGGCTGGTTTTTGGAGGATGAGCAGCTACGGGCAGGTGGCTCTGTACAAATCTGACTTGGACGCTGTCGGGGGCTTCAACACCAACATAAAAGGCTGGGGTAAAGAGGACACGGACTTTTTCATGAGGGTCTTGAAGAAGAAGTTGACAGTTTTCAGGTCGGACGACCCTGGGATTATCCATATTTTCCACTCGGTCCAGTGTGACCCCAATTTACCTGAGGATCAGCATGAGATGTGTCTGGGATCCAAATGGGCGACATTTGGTTCGGTGGAGAACATGTCTGCGTTTGTGTACAACTCGACGTTTGATCTTATTGATCTTGAACGAGGAGAATGATGTTGGCCAAAACCTGGCGATTCGGCTGCGAGTGTACGAGAAGTTTTTGCAGTCTCTGTACACAGCTTCCCTGCTGCATCACTGGAGTCAAATGCAATTCGACTGAGGATCACCTCCGAAGAAGGCCGATTTCAACTTTGACACAGCAAACTAAAATTTTGTGTTGATGGGGCGAAGTGAGGGCATAAAGGGGCAAGAGAAAGGTCGGGGAGCCAGGCCCCTTGGATGGTCCCTGACTCACCGTTCCAGTTGTCATGAGCGCGCACGGCTCTTGTTGAGTTTGTCGCGCTGAAAACAATGACCCACGCAAACGCACACCGTTTTGTTGAACAATAAACCGTCAGTTTGGACAGATGTCAATGTTTGATGAATTTTTGAACATTGTGGTGATTGAACTGACGGGCCGCGGTGTCAGCACATGTGTGACAGCTGAAGGATCTGAATACGGAAGTTCTATTTCCTTTGACAACGGGTTCAACAACAGCAAACATAATTTCACAAGTGGAGAGAATTGTGTGTACTCTGTTTCAAATTTGCCTTGCCGTGGATTCACACTTTTAGAACATGGCATATGCACGGAAAGGCAGAACAAATCCAGTTTCGGCGTGAACAAACATTCTCTCTGTGAGAAGACTCTTCCCGTAACAGCTTTCTCGTGGCAAGATGAGAAGGTTCTTGTGTCCCACGTACTGAAGGAAATCCTCCTGGAAAGCAGCTTATCGGTGTTCTTTCTCAAAAAATTGTTCAGTTTAAAAATTGACTCTGGAAAACAAAACAGCCCAGCCATTTGTTCAAACAGACCACTGTCGCCGTCTCGTTTTTTTTTCTCTCGATCCCACAGTTGTTCCAATGAACACCACGATCTCCCCTCGATCTGCTTCTTTGCGATGCGAACAGGTGAATCTGCTCGACGTGCACTAGCATCAACCTTCTTGCCACGTCGTTGTTTCGCCTTTTTTGCCCGCACATTTCATTTCGTATGGTCTTCGTTTTCATTGGTGACGTCTTTGTGCAGCAGTTCTTCAAGTGCAAATGTTTTTGAGGTGATCACATCAAAACAAACATTGCGTTGTTGTTCATATCGAAAGAACACAAGGGTGAGCCCAACTTGCACCAAATGGCACCTTCTGCTTACAAATGAAAGTCTCGCTTCGGAGGGGGAAACAGCGAACGTGCATTGAGAAACCCCGAGAGTTTCTTTTTGCCTTTGCTGAAAGTTTTGAAGTCTGCGCCATGGTAATCACAACCTTTCAGGAGAACGTGGGAGGTAATTCTTTTACCATCAGAGGCAAGCATTCCATTTTGAACTTCTCCTTTATGGCTTCGAAAGTTTCCCAAAAGAGGGTATTACTGAAACACTGCCCTTTGAACTCGGGTTTTCAGTGAGATAGGCGCCACTATCTCTGCTGCCTGCATGACTTTTCCTTGTCCGGAACAGACAAAAACTGCCTTTTGCAAAATGGCTCAGGCAACAATCACATTTTAATGCAGACTCAATTGGAAAGGACAGCAAACGATGAAAGAAACAGCCAATGCATTCTCGCGCAGATTCGACAAAGGGCATCGTGTGCCTTTGCTCACTGTTGCTGTGCTTTCACTTTCTGAAACAGTTGATCGGAGAAATACAGTTGTTCATTCTTGGGCACAAGGTAACCTCGAGGGGTTGAGTGGATGGGATTCAGTTGAGACGAGGTTTGAGGAACGAAGCATGCCATCGAGAGTTGGACTGACGCAGACCTCAAGGACCCAAAAAATGACTAAATCCTGTGATCTGGGACGGGAAGATCGGCATTATGGGTCCAAGAGGCTTGACGTTTTAGCCATGTCCGGGGATCATAATTGTCAAAAAAAAGTTTGTCAATCCGGTAATTCCATTGAAAATCAATGGATTTGGATGTCGTTTATTCAGCCAGCTTGATCACGGAAACTTGGCTGAAGCAGGTCCATAGCAAATCAAAACTCACTCACTTGTGTTTTTGCACATAATGCACAGAACACACGGGACCACTCCGAACATCACACAGGCTGATGAAGCTGCAGGCTGAATTCGATCTCGTTTGAACTGTGTCGTGTGGAGGGAGATGGTGGTTGTGGTGGTGGATACCATGTCAGGCTTCATTCGGTTTTCCACAAGCAATTAGACTCAGGCACTCCTGTAATTGAATGCTTGTGACAGGAAGCAACTCTAATTTTCTGGCTGAACGTGACGTGTCGTTTGAGCACGCTGTGCTACCTGCCTCTCAACGTGTCAGAACCACTTCACGAGCGACTTTCCTGTTGGTGAAACATTTCAGGTAAGAACTTGAACCATGTGGCCATTGTGGCGATTTGGTTGTCGTTTTGGTTTTGGGGTTGTGTCGTTTGTGTAAATTTTTCATTTGTCTGCTTGTCTTGTTAGTCCGGAAGTTCCGCCTCAGGTGAACGTTCACGGGTTTGGTTTTCTACCCACGTTTTGCTGTCCAGTTCAACTCAGGCTCTATCCAGTCCACAGCGATGGGTCCATTGACCACAAATGCAGTATTGGCCTGATCTCAGATTGAAAGCAGAGGGGATCTTTCTTTGCACCTCAAGTACCTGCTTCTCTTTGTCACCATCTGGGTTGTTTATCTTGGTTCAAGCTCTACTTGTTTCGGGCCTCGCATTCTTTGCAGACCTGCTGATACCTGGTCACATTTTATGATTCTTATTCTCTCACCTCCTTCAGACAGCATTGTCCCCTTCAGTGGGTGTACTCAGTTTCACTTTACTACAGCCCCCTTTTGCTTACACAGGGTCCTTTCTTTTCAATCACGGTTACGAAACGAACACACGAACACACCTTTGATCAATAAACAACTGTTTTGTTTCAGACAGAGTTGAAGACAGAAACAGGCCTCAGTCGGCCAACGCACACCAGCAGCGCGTGGAAACCATTTCTTGAGTTCTTTGAGTGAAGACTGTTTTGGCAAGGGCTCGCCAAAGCACCTTCAAAATGCAAAGCAACACCTTGGATTTCAACACTTCTTGGTGGGATAACGTCACAGAAATGATTAGCACAGGCAACTTTTCGACTGCTCACAATGTCCCTGACTGTGGCAGCTACGACCTGATCATGAACGCTGTAGTTAAGTTTGTACTTCTTGGAATCGGAATAATCGGAAATGGACTGAGCATCACTGTGATGTGGAGTGAGCGCAACACATCGGCCACAGCCTTCCTTCTCATTGTGCTCGCAGTGGTCGATTCGCTGCTATTAATTGCCTGGGTTTTCCTTGTGACCGCACCAGGTGAGTGAATCATCCCCAGACGCCTTGTGTGAAGTTGTGCCTCTTGGTGCGTGAGAGGAGACAGCCAGCAATGACGGGAACCAAAAAGATAAAGTAAATTCAGAAAGTTGAGGTGAAGATCCGATTTCCCCCCAAACCACTTGAGCAATATCCACCCTTTCCACTTCAACAACCTTCCATTTTTCTATCTTTGGGTTGTTTATGTGGATTCCAAGCTGAGCAGTTTCACAGGGTTCACATAACCCTCCCACTGACAGATGACTCAAAATTGGCACAGAACCAGGAACACCTCTGGAACGTGGAGCTAAATCTGATCTCAGCTTCCTACAGATGTTTGTTTTCTGACCAGTAGTGTCTGAGATTTTGTCACTTTGAACAACAAACCTTCCAAAATCGCGAGCAAGGGTTGGGACATGGAAGTCGTTCGGACCATAGATGCTCCACACCAGAAGGATTGCCCAAACACTGGTCGCAACTTGGTGATCGCACGTTCTTGCCTTTTTTTCGGAACACGCGTCGCAAAAAGTGTTCCAAATTTATTCTCATTGTGCAGAGGCAAGCAAAGCCACCAATAGATGCGAGGCTGTTGAGTGGGATGTATCTGCACGCACCATTCCATTTAAATGCACCTCCGCACATTGTACAGATTCAATGCAGACCAGTTGCTTCCAACTGTTTCCAAAAGTTGTGCTTGGCATTGTGGTTGAGTGATGGCACTGACAAAGTAAGCGAACTTCAAGCGGATTTGAATGTGTGAAATTGAAGGAAAGTGAAAAGTGCTGCAAGTTGCAAATGCCACAAAGTCTTCTGTCGCTTTATTTCATTGATGTCACTTCACATTGCGTGCAAATGTGTCTTCAGAATTGTCAAAGCCAGCAAAACACCATTTTATGTCACAATTCCCAACACGATTCGAGTGTCGCGACACGACACAATGCGTGTGTTTTATTGTGTCCCATGTGGCACAAGAGTCGTTGTTCCCATCTTTGCTCAAAGGTGCATTTTTCTTTTCCAGGTATCAAAAGTGTGCCAAGCATGGTGAAGTTCTTTGGTCACTACAGTGGGTACATCAAGTCTTACGGATACATGGTTGCATCTACATTTCACATGCAGAGCTGTTATGTGGTTGTTTTGGTGTCAGTACAAAGATACATAGCCGTATGCCACCCTCACAAAGCCAAGCAGTGGGCCAACCTAACAGCAGTCCGATTTGAAGTTGCAGCAGTTTGTATTTTTGCCTGCATCTTCTATCTGCCAATCAGGTCTTTTCAGAGGAGGCCTTTCTGGAATGATTCCAAGCAAATATTTGATGCAAGATTCACTGCTTTTGGATCCACCACAACATTCAATGTTGGGTACATGGTTATTGGATATTACATCATGATTTATGTTCTGCCCTTATCAATTCTTCTGTTCACCACTTACAAATTAATTAGGTCCCTTAAGCAAATCCAGAACAGAAAGTCACAAATGACCTCATCGTCTGGGAAGAAGGACGAAGTGACCATCAGTCTGATCACAGTCATCATCATCTTTATGATTTGCCAACTTGCCAACCCTGTAAGTTGGTCACACATTCTCTCGATCTGTTATTGAAGAGAAGCACATCAAGGATTTTTTCCCTTGGCTGTAAGTTCTCTTTTTCTCCACAGTTGCGCAGACTCTTTGTATACGGCTTCAAGAGGTCCTACTCTTGCCCAGATTTCCAGTGGTACTACAATATTGTGAGCAATAACCTCGTCATTCTGAACAGCGCTGTGAACTTCATCATCTACACCGTCTGTGGGAAGAGGTTCAGGTGGGTCAGTCTCAATTTGGTTGCATTTGTTTCAACCATCAGACGTCTGGTCTCAACACGAATTCCGTGGACCATGTCTGTTTGAACACCACATTTCAATGTGCACAGACCTTCCGAGACTTGGCTCCTTTGACTCCATCAAGTTCTTGAATCTGAGCTTGCAAACTTCTGTGACGTTTTCCCGAACCTGCTTTATTCCCCACTCTGTGACAAGCAGTGATCGTGCAGAGGGAGACCGCCACTGCATGTTGGTTGGACCAAGATTCGTCTCCTCTGGCGAAATCATCACACACCAAAACGCTCACATTTAGGGAAAGTTGTATCAACGCACGCAGATTTCTCCAAAGTGATGGGTCTACTTTCGGTCAGAATGTTCTTTCCGACCTGCGACGCAAATGGATGGCAAACTTGAGAAAGGAAGTCAATCTGAGCTTGTCGTTCTCTTGGTCCATCTTTCCTGCGAACATTGCTGTAGATGCGTATTGGTTTCGTATTACGCTGCAGACGAAAGTTGCTCAGGATCCTGCACTGTCCACGTAACACAGTGGAGCCGACGACTACCCTGGGAAACGGAAGTTTGTTTGACACGGACCACAGAGCGCAGCTGCCGACCGCTGCGACCTCCGTCGCCTGAGGAGACAGGGTTCTGTTGGAGGAACGCAGTTCCAGGGCCTGGTTCCACAGAAACACAACGTGTCTTGCCATGTGACAATAAATTTATGTTCTGAAGCTTCAAGTTTTCCTTCCTCAAAATCCGACATCCGTCTGACGTCAAGCAGTTGGTGAGTTGACCCGAAGGACTCAGTCCTGTCAGGATGTCTTCCCCACGAAGAACCTCCGGATGTAGGGATTCTTTTTTGCTTTCTCAGGCACAAGTAAAACTTACTCTTCTGTGGTAATTTTGTGAACAGTTGTGAGAAGTTCAGTGTGGCGTGTGTCGAAATGGCAAGAACGTGTGTATGTCACCTGCAGAAAAGCGAACCAACAAAGTAGAATGGATTCCCTGCTCTACGTCTGAAGACACAAATGCAGACGTCTGGCAGGACATGGGACATGGGATATGAGACTCGTACGACGGAAATGTGTGAGTGTGGACACGTGAGTTCCTTCCACGGAGATGTGCATTAGGAAGGTGGATTGTAAAAACCGAGTGGTTTGTGAAAATCGAGTGCGCCAAGGAAGGATTTCACCTGCCAGCAGCTGAGCGATTAGCCAGAGGTGGCTTCTTTGTTCCTCAGCTATGCAAGGACCAGACACGCGTTGGTAAGAGATGAACAACCACGAATATTTACTGGAATTCCAAAATGGAAACATAATGGAATGGAACGGCAGAGACATATCCGTTGTGTCTCGATCTTTGTCTCACACGCACTCAAAACGAGTGCGAGCCTCTGCTACTCGGAGACGAACAGATTGTCGTCTGGACAGTTCTCCAAGCTTTTGTGATTGCACGTATCTCAGCCACATGTCAATCATGCAAATTTTGCTCTGACTTTTCACATTGTCAGGTCAATGCAAAAGACCCAGACACATTTGTTTGTCTGTCCAAACACTTTCCACACTTACATCTAGAATCATGAACTGGAGGGAGTTTGCGTGAAAAGCTTTGAGAAAATGTTGAACACAAGGATGAGTCCAGTCCTTTGTACGGGCGTCAAAAAATTGGGTCAGCAAACATCCACAAAAAAACGCTTTCAGTATGCAGACAGAACGATACTAAGAACAGACACTCTGTAAAGAATCTGGTGCCAAACTCAGCTCATGCAGTTAAGATTTCACTCAGGATCACAAACGCGGAATAACAGCTTTTCCCATTTGCGTCTCTCCGGTTGAGTTGAGAAACCGATTCCTAACTTCTGTGCTTGCGGATAAGTTTCCCGTGCTCCCACATCACAAACAGCATTCAACGTCACCTTCAATGTCACCTTCATCAACATCTCCACCTTCAATCATCAGCGGTTGTCTCGTTATGGCTTTACGCAGTTGATACTTTTGACAGAATTTCTTCACAGATTGCCATGATTTCACTCTTTCATCGATTCTTCCATCGAAAACTTCAAAACGATTTATCGTCGCCTCATTTCTGGTTTGTCTTCAACTGAAATGTGAGCAAAAAAATTACAAAGATGACCTTGGAACTCTGATCTGAAATGACCGAAAACATCTTTCTCTTGATTCACGAGACCGCTCCAAACAAAATTTGACCTTTTGCGTTCTTTTGACAACAAACTTGCGTTTCAGGGAGTGGCCATACCTTTCCTTATCCTCTGAGAGTCAGAAGAAAGAAACGCTAGTCGCCAAAGGAAGAACACAATTGTGCCTCATTATCAGTCGTCGTCTTTTCCCTCCCTCAAGATCAATCTCATTTCCTTTGTCACGAAGTAAAAGTTGTACAAACTGGGCTGTCATTGGGTGCAGTATCGGAGTTTTGGGAAACGTGACTCCACTTGCATCGTTGTGATATCCTGAGACATCTGATAATGAGACGATGTCGTGTGTTCAAATCACGTCAACCAGGAACAAAACCGCAGGTCTCTTGATGCTTGTTAGTCAAGACTCACCCCGAAATGCGTCATGTTTCCGAGTCAGGTATGGATGGGTCACGAGAATCCGGAAGCATGGACTCCCACGCAGAGAGGGATTGTGTTCAAAGCAAGCTGCGACGTGACAGGAACGGAGTTTGAGTAGCCATCTCCAGCCTTGTGTTCAGTGGGAACAAGTGAGTACATCAAATGCACTACACATGACGACTCACGCATGTGAGGTGGAATCACTTTTTGTTCTCAAACACTCTCTTGACGGGAGCTGATGTAAATTTATTTGCGCGCCAGATAAAACTTCAAAAGAGAACTCAAAAATATACACTTGGAACCCAACTGTACTGACCTCCAGAGAAAAGGCCAATGGGCCTTCGTTCTGGTTGCCCTTTTGGGTCGGTCACTTGACTTGCTTTTTCAGGTTCTTTTGCAACCATTCGTTTTGCTAAGAGTTTGGCCACCCACAATTTTTTGGCTTTTGGCATCTTGTTTTCAAACCAAAGTCCGCATATAAATGACCTAGCTCTGTCTTGCCTTGACTAATTTACAAGATCTAAACACCAAAATGATTGCCTCTGTAGTACCCTTTCCTTTTGATGCAGAATAAGCCACACAAATTTCCAAACAAGGGCACAAAAGGTCACATTACAAAGCTCATATTTTCAACAAAAGCCCAAAGTGCAAATGTTGTTTATGATTTGCAGCCCTACAATTGTTTTCTTCCACTCGAAGTTTTTGTTTTTGCAACACGGCTGTTGACTGCTTTGATCCCCCCCCAAATCAAACTTTCAATTTCAGCCACCTGAATACTGGCAAAAAATGTCGTCATGTGTTGACTCAAAACCAAATATTGCTCACTTTCGAGACAAAACAGACACACATATCCAAGAATGCACCAAAATTTTAAAATTTTCCGCTTTGTTTTTTGCTTTCGACATCTCAATGAACCAACCCGAACATGCGCCCCTTCAGATCACCTGAAACACAATTTGCACGTGTCAGTTATTCTAGAAAAACTTTTCAAATGTCCCCAACTGTTCAAAATTTGGGTCGAACATGTTGGGGGACTGACCCGTTGACCAAATCCTGGATCCGCACACGATGTCAATGCGCCCAAGGGCGTGTGCCTCGTTTTTCTGTTCTGTAGGTGTTCCAAGAACTCCCCGTTCATTATCAATCCAGCCTCCCGGACCAAAAGTCTTTCAAGCCTTTGTCACTGTGTTCGGTGTACGAGTCAATGAGATCATATTTGTTGTTCAGAAGAGAGTGCGAACCTGCTACCACTTGGCCCTTCGGATGCGTGAGTATTTCGACAAAAAAACAGAAATTTAATTATCCAGATTTCAGTGGAGGCAAGGTGAAACAGGCAACCAGAACACTGTCAAAAATGTGAGCAAGCTATGTCCCCTTGGTTTCCTGCGTCACCAAAAGAGCTGCAATTCTCTTTGGGAATTGGCGGATTGTGGAAATTGGGTGCAATATTGAAATGCCGCACTTTCTGGGTCCCTTATTCAGCTGAAAACAATTGATGACGAATGCTTTTCAGTGCAGATGCAGATCCTGTGTGTATCCTCGACAAGAAACGGCAAAAAGTTTCACCACTCAGAAACGCGACGAAGCTGCGAGTCTCTTGCCGTGCACAAGTTCCCCCGGGAGAGTTATGAGCAAAACACTCGTGCACAACTTTAAAAGCTAGAAAGTTCTTGGACCGTCAGGCAGAATGGTGGAGGCGCTGGAAAAGAGAAACTCACATTTTGAGTCCAGTTCAACCTGACACAGATTTCATTGAAAAACAGACACGAGCTTTTGCGATCCGGAACGTTGAAACGCAGAGCTCTGGAGGTTACTTCAGGAAGCTGAACCGATGGCAACAGACGTGCCCGACGGTTCCAAATTCGCATCTGACAACAAACACAATCGGCCCGTGGAATTTCTCTGAGAATTGTTGTTTCTGTTACAAGTGCAAAACTTTGGTTGGAAAATAATGAATGGACAATCAAAATAAAACAGACATGGATGGTGAAAATATCAGTGGAGTGATGGCTGCAACAAATGACTCTGACTTGACCAGCACTTTGACAACCACGACCCAAGCTCCTGACTGTGGAAACTATGATCTGGTCATGAACGCTCTGGTCAAGTTTATCTTGGTTGGGTTTGGAACCATTGGAAACTCGTTGAGTATCGTTGTGATGTGGAGCGAACGTAACACGTCAGCCACAGCATTTCTACTGATTGTACTGGCTGTAGTTGACACATGCCTGATGTACACTTGGACATTCATCGTGACTGCTACAGGTGAGTCAGTAACTTTTGTTTCGGATACCATTTACCAATCAAGAAACGTCGGCAATTCCACTCCATGCTATTATCTATTTCCGCAACCCCTGCCTCACAACATGACCTGCTGTTTCCCTTGTGGTCGTTGGTCAAGAAATCCTACGTTACCAGACACGCGGGAAATGCGCGAAATACCTTGGTCCGTGCTCAGTCTGCGATGAACGTGGTGGTCAGACACACTGACAATGGACGTGATTTACAACAAGTTCGTCGGGTGACAAGATACTCTGAGCGTGCATACCACGGACCAGGGTTTTGATCCTTGCATCATTTGTGCCATGATTGACTCTGCTATTTCACAAAACAAGAACCACACAACAATTGCTATGTGGTTTGTGTTTCAGGCATAAAGAGCGTGCCTGGGCTGGTGAGCACCATCGGCTACTATGGCGGTTACTTCAAGACCTACGGCTACATGTTCAACTCGGTCATTCACATGATCAGCGTCTATACAGTCGTCCTGGTCACATTGCAGAGATACATTGCAGTCTGCCAACCTCACCAAGCCAAAAAGTGGGCAAATATAAAAACTGCCAGATACGAAGTGATTGGAATCACCCTCTTTTCTTGTTTATTTTACCTCCCTGTCAGGCCTTTTCAGAGATCAGTGTATTGGAACGAGGCAAAAAATAGATACGATGCTCGATTCACTGACTTTGGCTCAACCTTCAGTTTCAAGGTGGGCTACATGGTCATTGCCTATTATATTCTGATCTACATCATTCCACTGTCAATCTTGGTGTTCACCACCTATCAGCTGATAAAGTCCCTCAAGAGACTAAGGGACAGGAAGGCGGAGATGACGGGAGCTGGAGGCGCAGGAGGAGGCAAGAAGGACGAGGTGACCCTCAGCCTCATCACGGTAGTCATCGTCTTCACCGTCTGCCAACTGACCAATCCGGTAAGACACAACATCGCTTTTGTTTGTGTGTTTTTGTGGCTTTTCACGAAAAAAATGGATCAACACTTTTGGTGTCACTTTGCTCTTGTTACTCAAGCATTCTGAGCCTGAGAAAAAATCATCTTGCTTGCTCTTCACCATCAAGCATGAAACATTTCCCTTCTTCCCGCTTTCATTTCAAAAATAGTTTGCCATCCACACCCAACCTGGCTCTGCTGGAGCAGACATGTGTTGTTTCCTTTCGGCTTTATCGAGCCATCTATTTGCACAATGAGGGCATCACAGGTGACTGGAGCCTGATGTTTCTGTGAAATCAAACACTGCCGAGTGGTAAAACGAGAAGAACATTGAATGAACCCTCTTGAAAAGAAAACTTCACCAACTTAAAAGTGTCGCTCTTGGCTCTGTGGCGTTTCGCAACAAGCGAGATTCCACGAACAAACAAGCTTGTGCAGGCGAAGATAGAAGACGACCTTTCCAGTCTGTGAGTCCAAAAGCTGTTGAGAGACAGCACAACATCCAAGTGTGTCAAATGGAGATCTAGGCAAAGCTTTTCAAGTAATATTTTGAAGTCTTCGCTCAATGAGGCCGTTCAACCGAATTGTGTCTGAAGGAGGTGGTGTTGTTGCTTGCACAATTTCACCTACAGTGTCGGGAAAACTTTCGCAAATTGACAAAAGTACCTTGTCTTTGATCTCCTCAGACCAAGTGCCATTCCCTGTGTGTTTCCCCATCTCGATATTTTTTGATGGTCGCGGTAGCGGCCATCTAGGTCCCGCTGTTGGCTTAAAAACCCTTAGCATTCCAAAGTGTGGACAGACGCACACATGAATGCTAAGG
>JAAUXT010085071.1_pt1 | contig 22423 bp, 30 predicted proteins | sample 7278171 | NCBI WGS metagenome assembly JAAUXT01 (sample SAMN14350112, study PRJNA611818) | marine sediment metagenome | isolation source: surface marine sediment (1.8m) | place: French Polynesia: Moorea | collected 2018-08 | reverse complement strand
TCTGTCTGTCTGTCTGTCTGTCTGTCTGTCTGTCTGTCTGTCTGTCTGTCTGTCTGTCTGTCTGTCTGTCTGTCTGTCTGTCTGTCTGTCTGTCTGTCTGTCTGTCCATTTATTTATTTTCACGCGTCTTATTTCTATCTCAAGTGTTTGACTTCCAGTTTGGTTCGTCTTGTTGTTTCGGGAGTGCAGGGAGGGGACCCGACTGATGTCTGTGCCTGGTTTGGACCTCAGGGGTCCACATGGCTTTGAACAAATTGAACGTGTGAAGTGAGAAAAATATGCACCTGACTGCAGCACACAAAGGACCAAGTTTGAAGTCTGGGAGTTCATGATCAGTGCACAAACTATTCGAATGTTCGTGTGGATTCAGCTCCAGAAACAGTTCAAGGTGCCTGGCTCGAGGTCTGGTGTGTGGACTTCCAGATCTTGCTCTCACTGATTAAATCCGGTTCCTGATCAATGAAACGATGAACTCTCTCGGCCCACCTGGTGGTGGTGATGAAGGTTCGGTTCAGTCTATGTTGTTGAGTAGGGAGAGAAGAGGCAATGCAGTGCCAGAATCTGCCAAAGATTTCCGGAACACCCGCACCTGAAACAACAGCAAATGGAATGGGGACGACCATGCCGGAGTCTTCAACAATCAGAACATTTCCATTTGCAGGTCGTGTTTTTTTTCTTGCGTCAGCCTCATGGGCACGAGAAAGACACTGAGCGAATTCGGGGGGTGTTATTCTGGGTAAAGCTGACCTCGTCCAGCAGTCCGATGAAGAAGTTGGTCGTGCCTTGCTGCGGGGTCACCAGGTTGTTCACGTAGCTTCCGCCCACGCACAGCGGGTCCTGGCTCGGACGCAGGGGCTCTGTGTGGAAAGACACGGCACGGAGGTTCAGCAAACACGTCCGCCCTTTTTCTCCGTCGTCGTTGACGTCAGATGAATGACCGTGGAAGGTGGAGCATGGAAAGCACTTTCCAGTAAGGAAATGAGGGACAATGTTCAGGAGCACACGGTGATTCATGACCAAATATGGCAGTTCAGGCAGGAAAGAGCGGACATGTTTTCATAGTGTTGTGAGTTACTTTTCCCAGACCAAAGGATGTGTGTGCATGCCACGGCGGCAATTCAATGTTTGAATGCAACAAGTTTCAAGCTGTACCACTGCAATTTGGTTGAATCGGAAATAATCTGCAAGAAAATAGGCGCTGCGTACTGCTGGCCTGGGCGGCGGTGACGCCGGTGAAAGGGCAGTTGGCGGTAGGCATGGCGGGCAGCGCCGTCGTGCCGTCGGCGATGACGTACAGGTTGATCTCCGCTGCCGTACTAGAGGGTGTTTTGAGCGTAGCGATCACGTACTGCCACTGGTTCATGGGTTGCTGGAATGGCAACAGGGAAACGGGTGGCATGGCTCCACCAAGAGATTACGACCACGGCATTTGGGCGAACCTGCAGGTCCTTTGTGTCTGCCCGTTTCAAACGAATCGAAGGAATGAGCAGGAGTCCCTCAAAAACATTGGGCACACCCAGTGACACAACTGAGTTCCTGGATTCTACACTGTGTCAAGTCTGCTTGACTGCGCGGCTGAGCCTTCCGCAACTTTAGCTTTCAGCACCCCGATGCTGTTGTTTTGCAGCAGGTCATGAGAACCCACAGGTCACGACCAGTGCGATGAAATTTCGCCTGGCTTGTTCCTTGGCGGAACAGGACTTTGGTGCAGGCGAGCATTTGGGAAAGTTTACTGAAGGGGTGTTGCAGGTCCACGTTGTCTTGGCGTCGGGACGGACCGTGAATGTGTACACGTGCATGTCAGCGCCCACCACCGAGCTCGTCAGCTGAAACAGAACGTTCAGGCACTATACGAAGTACAATGATTGACAAATTTGGCCTGCCAAAACAGCATTCTATTCCGGCAAAGCGAAAAGACTCATTGGCATCTCGAAGATAGTCTGTGCAACAAATTTCGTCGTGGTCACATCAAGTAAAAAATAACTTCAGAAAGTTGGATGACAGTTGCAGCCAAAGCAAAGCCAATATGACAAGTTGTTTGGTGCGTGGCAATTTGGCCCAAATCCTTGCGCTCACCGAGAAGAGCTCTGTCGAGTTGACCACGGTGTTCGCGGTGCCTTGGCCGATGATGCCCATCACAGCTGGAGTCGTCGCTGCAACACAAGTCGTTTTTCTTGCTCAACACTTGAACAATTATTGTTTATCCCAGAGGTGGATCCAGAGGGCTCTACGGGCTTGAACGTTCCTCAATTGTGGAAACAACACACTGGAACCATGCAGTCACGTTATCATCGTAGTCGTACACTTCAGTGCGCGGCCCACTCACCAGTTCGCTTCACCCAAAGCGCCACGGTGAAGTCAGGGTCTCGGAGCCCAGTCGTCGATGACAACGGGATATTGTTGAGTGGAGCACAAACCATCTCCTGAAATCACAGATTCCAGCTGCCAACAATTTGACTGCCGACAATTTGACAACCAGAGACCGGTCAATCAGTCAGGCTGAAAAGACGCGAGTCCTCTGCATCGCGCGCGAGGAGGAAATCTCTGTGCAAGCTTGACCAAGAATTGCTCGCAGACAACAATTGTTAGATCTATTTGGCGTGTTTCTTTTTTGGCGTGTTTCTTTATTTGTTTTTCCCCTTTGCTTCTTGGTTTTTTGTCTTGTGGAGTTGATGAGCCTTGGTAGACTGAAGGTTTCTGGTGGAAAAGCGGTGTCTGAAGGGCGACCGTGCAAACGAAGAGTTGTGCAATCAGAACGTAAGCGCGCACGTTTCCGCTGAACGATGCCGAGAAGTTTTTCTTCTTGTCGAAGTCGTCGTAGACGAAGTTGCCCTGTGTGCGGTTGTAGAAGTAGCCGTCGCGCTGGAAGAAGCTGCTGTCAGTCAGACGCTGGTCAAACGTCAGGTACAGCAACTGGTCTGTGAAGGAAAACTGAGTCAGTTGAAAAGTTCTCCAGACTTGTTGGAGTTTTGCAGGGTTGCACCGAACCAGGAGAGAGAACAAAAGTGTCTTCTTGTCCTGGTTCTTCCGATAACTGCAGGTTTTCTTATTTTGTCTGGCTCCGTCCAGACTTTCCAAGCATTTCGCTTTGTGAGCCCGCGGCATTCCGTCGAGCTACGAGCTTTGTGCAATCTCCGTGGTGTTGTTCTGTGTGTGCATCATTGGTTTACTGGCGGTTGGTTAGGGGGGGTGGAAAAACAAACCATGTTTTGTTGCTTTGGTTAATGCTACCAATGCCTCTCAAATTTCATCAAACCAACATTTGGTTGCTTTACAAAACATTCTTCCAGCAAACAGGCCATAGCTATCTGTTTGCCAAGAAATAGTTCGTAACACAGGGGAATAACACTTGGTTACTTTGCCCCCGGGCCAAGTAAGGTTGCAAACTATATATTGCTCTGGGTAAAGCAATAGTTCCTGGTTGGCAGGTAGCCGTGGCCTGTTTGCTGAAACAATGCACATTATCTTTTTTGCACGTTGTACAGTGCCGCGGTCTCATTGATCTTTGATCATTGAGTGTTTCACACAGCAGGTAAAAGCATTAGAAATGCATGCCCATGGCCTCCTGCCGGGTGAAGATGTTGCACAGGTTGTCGGCGCAGAAGTACTCGCGAACACGCTTGCTCCCGGCGTCGGGCGGGACGCCTGTGTCTTGGTCCGCCAGGCAGACAAAGTTGTCCTCAAACGTGCGCATCGTGTCGCAGCCGCGCTCCACTGTCAAGTCGATTGGGTCGGTGATCGCTCCAGCTGAAATGTTCAAGTTGAGAATTTAAAGGCGCATCTCCAGTGATTTCCGCTGACCACCGAAGTGTTCTTTGTTTTCCCAGTAAACTTTTTCGAGGCTAAAACAAAAAAAAAACGATGCAAGAAATGTAATATTACTGTGCACGCGGCTTGACGCAGCCCTTGTCACAAAACATGCACATGACCGATACTTTACTGAGATCGCGTGGCGGAAGAATTTTGGAAAAGGAAGCCGGCTCACCATACGTCAATGTCGCGCGGTAGAAACACATGCCAGTGCACGCCGTCTTCGTGTACGTGCCCGACGAGCCGTCTCCAACGAACTGGTCCGTGATGGGGGTCGTGCCCGTCTGTTTTCCCGTTGCTGTGCCGACCCAGCACTGCCGCTCGGTATCTGCAAGTTGAGTTGGCGCGTTCGTACACGACAGGCGCAACAGGGAAACTCACCCTTGTTCAAAGGAAAATGAACAGGCACACACTCAAGCACTGCTGCTTCTGTGGGGATACTCACTGCACGTGGTTCTGCGGAAGTAGGTGCAGCAGGCTTCGGTTCCGATCTTTACATCGGCTGTGACGACCATGGCGTGCACGAAGCAGGTGTTGGTCATCAAGTTCCACGTGGCGGCTTTGCAGGCCGTTCCGAGGTTCACACACGCTTCCTGAAAAAAGCGCTTTCCACTGTCGGCTTCACTTGTGGATGGTGGTTCGTCTGGAATGAACCTGCGTCTGTGCAAGTTGGAAGGGAAGCGGATTCAAACACTTCCACTTTCTATTTCCTTTGCGAATTTTTGTAGAGAGTTCTGACTTGAATCCCGCTGACCAAAACTTCGCACCCGTTGGGAAAGCCCTGCCGAGGTCCAACAAAGGCTTGTTCTCGTCTCTGAATTTGCATCTTTTATGATACAGATCACGTCTTTTCTTCTCCTCCACCGGAAAGCAAATCAAAACTGTGTATGCAAGTTGCGTCGGACAAAGGGTGTCCTTACCTTGCAGAGATTGGCAGTGTTGACCGTTGCTGCTTGCTGCGTCGTGCCAGTTGCCGGAGGAACCAGCACGCCCTGGCTTGAATTGTCGAACTTGCGGAACGGAGCTGGACAGAGTCCTGCGAAACATATGAATCATGTCTTTTTTTTTACCAAAAGGCAGGTCAACAGCGGATTCAGTTGATAAAGTTTGTTTCAAGCGGGGAAGGCTCGAAGTTTGAAAACCGAACAGATGCGCAGATGCGAAAAGGAAATGTGATTCACGCATTGACTGGAGACAGACCCCAGATCCCTGGGTGCTTCAAACGGATCAACTGACCGTCGTCCGCGATCGTGGCTGGCGGCACGACCGTCGGCATCGTGGTCGGAGTCGTGCTCCCCGATCTGGTTGTCGTCAAGCCGAGAACCCTCGTCTTGCAAAACTGAAATCACGCGACACACCAGAAGCAACGCTGCCAACACACGTGTACGAGTACGAGCTACACAGTTCAGAACTATGTTGTGTCTATTCTCACACCCCGGGTTTACCAGATTCTGCAGTCTCAATGTCAGAGCATTTGGATTCACTATTTTGTGACACGTTGTAGGAGTGCGGTTTTTTCGGTTGAGCAGATTGATTGATGTCTGCACTTTGTGCAGAAGAAACAGACATCGCAATTCGCACCTTGGGATACTGGTTGAACGTCGGGGCAAGCATCGGCAGGTTGAATGGGATGGTCGTAGAGTGGAAAAAGCACTGCGAATTGACTCTACAAATACAAAAAATGCGAGGACTTGGGCTATGAGCGTTTGCAGAGCCTGAAGACACTCAACGTCCAAACCACGTTCTCGTGCGTGTTCTTTGCTGCAGAGGTCTGCGGGTTGTGACCCGGGGATGCAGAAACAAAATCAGGAGCAGTCGTCGTCACCATTTGGGTTCTTTGATTCCTCTTCATCTGGTTCGTCTTCTTGGAACGTACGTGTCGAAATCCGCGACCCAGCAGTTCGGGTCAGAGAAGCAGGTGATGAGGCACAGGAGTTCGCTCTTGACGGGCTGCAGCACGCCGTTGTTGCTCATCACGCCCGGCGTGAACCCAAAGCCGACCCCGAACAGACAAGTTCCTCCTTGCAGGTTTCTCGCACCGACCCCGACCGGCTCTGCGTCGTGCGACACACATGATTTTGGCTGTTGACTGTTGATCACAAACATGACCACACGGTGTTGGCAGAGCCACACCTTGCTGAGATTGCAATTGTGCTGTGGACTGGAAAAGGCACAACTTGGCCGTCTCACTTGAAGAAGGCAATGAATTGGTCTTCTGGAACAAGCCCACACATCCGGACTGGTCACGTGCAAGCAGGCCGAACAGTTGTGTGTGTGTGTGTATGTGTGTGTGCGTGTGTGCATGTGTGTGGTGCGTGTGTGCGTGTGTGTGCGTGTGTGTTGCCACGTACGAGTTTCGTAGCGTTGGTTGCCGCAGGATGTCATGGCGTAGTGCAGGAGGTAGAAGCCTCGCTGGGTGGGGTCGGACTTCCAGCGCTGCGCGCACACGTCGCGCGAACCTGCGGTGGCAACAGATGTATTTTGTCTGTTTCGATCAATTGATCGCAGGTGACACTCGTTCTTTGCTGGGGAGGAATGCACCATCTTCGACAGCAAGACAGAGACACTTCTGCGGAGACAGTTACATCCTGTCCAGATAGGCTGTGATTTGAGATTTTGAAGCCGTCACAAAATCGTCCAGTTACCGTATCCACCCGAGGAAAAGACGCACCTTTTTGCCCCAAAGTTGAATATCAAAAATGGAGGTGCATCTTGAACATAGGTATGAAAAATATTTCAACACAACCTGATACCAGAAAACCAAGGCAAAACTGAGGGTGTGTCTTATACTTGGGTGCGACGAAAGCACGGGTGAATACGGTGACTTTCAGTCAAAGACAACTGTCTGAACAGATTCACAACGAGAATTGTGGTCAGTTGATTTGAGAATATTGCTTGCCTTTTCACCAAACACAGGCCCATACATGAATACCGACCGTGACAAAAAGACAATAGACATCTCACTTTTGTGAATGTAGCAAGTGTTCGTCTTGGCGTCAAACGTCGCTCCGTAGCATCTGCGAATCTGGTCATAGACGGCGCACTGTTCGTAACACTGGGGTCCAGAGCTTGCTGGGATCTCAACTGCGTGCTTCAACGACGGATGATGCCCCAAAGTCAGAACTGGAACAGTTCGTTCCAAATTGTCATTTAGTGAATTTCTGGATGTGTGGCAACGGTAATTTCTCTTCAAAAGGTTTATTTATGGTGCCCAAATTTCAAACAACACCAGCAGTGGGTTTTGGAAGATCGGATCAAGGTTTTCGTGGTTTAGTTTTTCATCCCCATTCAGAATACAGTCACTGCAATCGAGTCACCTCAACGCAGAGAGAACCACATGATCGCGCCTCGGGCGATCTTCTGTTTGCAAAATGTTGAAAAAGATTTCTTTTGCTGCCATTACTAAAGCCTGACGAAGGAAATTCTGCTCATTAAACACTAACAAAACGCAATTTTGCTTGGTTCAAGCTGGTTCGTTGTTGGCTGCGTGCCCATGACTTTCGTTTTTCAGCATGAAACGCAAACTCAATGTTGCCCCTGCACGAGCGCAGCTTTATGTTGATTGCTCTCTCCTGAAAGCCTCCAATCCAAACTTTGGCGCTGTTCGATTTGCGCACACGAAATCCGGATTTCTTTAGGTGCCGATAAATTTCTGTTCTTTTCATAACCACCTAAACATCCATGTGCTCCACCAAGCAACCCAAAATGAAAAGGGTTGTCCAAACATCCAACTAGGAATTCTTTACTTCTCACTTCTGAAGTGAATAAATCTTCAAATTTGAGGAAAATATAAGTTTAAAGCTTTGTGATTTGAAGGAATAGTGACATCTTCAACTATTATGCAGGGAATTCACACTTTAAAAAAGAACTATTTGCACAATAGATCCAGATGCCCTGCTGTTCTTTTCACATGGAAATCTCAAGTAACAATCCAAATTTTCTGGCATCTGGATGCTCGTCTTTGATGCGTGAATCGAACAGCGCCTTTCAGAGTGCTGATTCAGATTCACTCAGACGAGTTGTGAAGGAACAGGACTTTGAATCCTTCAAAAAGGCAGAATCTGCCGGTTTCCAATGTTTTTGAGAAGAATAAAAAAAATTGAAGTTACTTGGACTTTGGGATCCGGATCCATATTTTGCAGAGCATATCCCAAAAAGCGCACAAGCGAGAAAGATTATCCGGTGTAAAGATCCATCCATGTTGAGCGCTTCCACCGAACTGACGTTTTCGTGTTCACGAGTCGTTCACCAGGGGATTCCTGAAATCTTTTGGCTGGCTGTCGGATGCGGAGTTAATCTTGATGCCCAGGACCTGGGGCCCATCTCACAATGCCCGTGGGCCAGGTCGCTCGATCCACAGGTATGCGCGAGTATCCACGCTACTGTTGGTTGTTCCCATGCGTTCGATGGTTTCAGCAAAAGTTTTCGTGTGACAAGATCCATTTCAATGGAATTTGTGTGAAGACAAGCGGTCGTGAATTCGGACTGTTCTGTTGGAAAAGGGGACACTCTTGTTTCTTGTGAGGCTCATGTTTTGTGAAGATTGAAAAGCAAACAACTGGTCAGTGTTTATTTCTGGTCTGAATGTCTTTGCAACGGATAGCTGTTCAGGTTTCACTTCGTGGCCACACACAAAGTACAGCCTTCCAGACGTGTGCAGATATTTACACGCACACATTTGACTCAACGGAAAGAGAACCACACAGCACACAGCGCTTCGTCCTTCCGCCCAGCGTTAATTCCGCCGTGTTGTGTTGTGAATTGAGAACCTCATCGACCAACAAAGAAAGCAAAGGTGTTCAAACCACTGTGGCAGACAAATTGCGTGGAGACTTTTTCTGAAGCAAGGGCCCTTCCGGCGTAATTCAAGGGACTTTGCAAACTTCTTTGTCTGGACACTCACACAGCAATGCTCGAGTTCGTTGCACGGGCATTCCTCAGTTGCATGGTGGGTCAAGAGAACATGTATTGTTGACGGAAATGTGTGTTGCCCATGGAGTGTGGACACGCCGCAGGCAATTGAAGGCACAAATCTCGGACCATTCACTGACGTCGACGTCCGATCATACACATTTCTCTCCAACAGTCATGCCCGAGACAGGCAACAGGCGAAAAACAGACAGCTGCAGGGCAAGAAATTCCTGGAGCGCTCTGCAGCTGGCTGTCTCTCGTTGACGGTCGTGTGAACAGGGGAGGGAGTCACTGAGAACTTTTCTTCCTTCAGAGATTGACAAATAGGCCCCAGGTCCTCGTGGTGATTTGGATTCGGGTTGCTCATTCGACTTGCTTGTTCAGGTTGCTTGTAAGTTTTGCACAAACATGAAATTGACTCGACACCATTGAATCCAAATGGCAACTTCAAAAAGTCTTCTGTGCCATCAAATATACCAACAACCCTCTCACATCACCAACCTGACAAACTTTTTGATTTTCTCTCTGTGTGTGTGTGTGTGTGTGTGTGTGTGTGTGTGTGTGTGTGTGTGTGTGTGTGTGTGTGTGTGAATGAGTCAAGGCAATGATCTGTATTGCCTCGCCTATTTTGCCTCAACTTCTTCACAAGATCAATTGCCAAAATGAACATGAATCTCCAGATGTGTGAAATCAAACTTTCCACAAAACATGAAAACATTCCAAACAACCACAAAAATGTTGTTTTTGCAAACCTCATTCTTCAACCAAATTTTAAGGTAGTGTTTTGATCTTTGCCCAACCTCAAACAATGCCTCAAGCATTCACAACTAATTCCTTCACATTATTTTTGCTCTTCCACACACAATTTGACACCTGGCTGACACTCTTTTTCTGTCCACCCCCTCCCAAATAAATTTCCAACTTCAGCCACCATAAAAACAAGTGAAACCTTGCATCGTACGAGCAAAACACCCACTTTGCCCGAAAGCCCCTTCTTTTGTAGAAACTCATGAAATATACACCCTGGACCAGACAACCCATACTTTCAAGAAACAACCCAAAACAGAACACATGCAGCACGAACAGCACCAGAAATTCATTCTCCATTGCTACAGGTGATGCATTCAGCCAGCCTTTTCGGCTTGCCCAATAGACTGAGCAACCCGGTTGTGGGCAAGGCGAATCACCCACTACCGGTATTTCTGGCTTGGTCTGTTTTGACCAGTTTTGAGACCGTCCCTCGGAAGAATCCTTGGAGTTGAAGACCAGAGTTGATTTGCATGAATCCACGCACGGGCGTTTGTGCTCTGTCGTCTCTCACAAAAATAGAAGTCCAGGGTGGGTCTTGAGTGAACCGTACACAGAGAAAAAGACCCAATGCAATCATTCTGGACTGACTGAAGTGGATTAATTCCGGTCACATCTCGCTGAACGCAACATTCCGTCACAGACGCCAGTTGGCTCTGGTCGTCATTGTTGGACGGCGGTGCCAAGACTAACCACATCTCTGTTGACTCAGGGCCTCTGGCAAATCCAGCAAATCCAGTGTTGGGGACCTTGAACGTCCACAAAATTGTGAGCGTCAATCCTGTTGGATCCAATTTTACGCTCCAAGATGACAAGAAAGCGAGTGCCTGGGGGCCATTTGGTCCACTGAGCAAAACACGGAGCCAGTCGGAGCGAAAGCGTCGCAGAGCGTCGGAGAGGAATCTCATGCATCACCCACAACAAAGACGCCCGTACCCTGGCCCTTGATCCAACAGGAAATTGGTCAAATGGAGAAATGATTTCTGGTTCAAGATGAAACCCATACGCGCATACAAGTCCTGGTTGTGATCCATTCTGTACCCATTGCGGCCTCTCAAAAACATTAGCATCCTTTCGTTCGGACTCAATCCGAGGCTGCGAGTATCAGCCTCTATCAGGTGGGAGAACAACAACAGGTTTTGCTCTCAAACCAACTGCCTGTGGATTCGAGCGAAAATCAAGACTGCCTATTGTGCACAACGATGGTCTTTTGAATACTTCAGGTCCAAACAAACAAGTCGGCAAGGAATTTCAAGTTGGTTGGTGAGACCAGGACAACGTTGCCCTGCAATTTTGGACTTGTTTCGCAAGGATACACAACACAACAAAACTTTTTTGGCAGCACATTGTTGTAGATAACAATTTCGTGCGTACACCAAGCTACAGAGGCAACAGAAAGCTTTTGGTTTTCGTTAGAGCAAGACAAATTTGAGTTGTCGCTGTCCTCTGTCCGGCACAGTTGAGGCCGTCAATTTGTGCCCCAAGCACTGACAATTCGTGGCTCACACCGGAGCAAATGTACAGCGGTCAGTCAGAATACAAATGTCGTCCAAAGTTTCTGTGTTGTAACACCAATAAAGGAATAAATTAACAACTCTTGTGTCTCACCTGGAGCTGATCCACGGGCCGATGTCTGACTCAAACCTCGACACAATTTTGAGCTGGAGTTTCCCATGGCGAACTCCCGAATCAACTCCTGTTTGACACGCAAACTGCAAGAACACACAACATAGGCTAGAACAAGGCAATCTGTACATGGGTAATGCTGATCAAAACAAAGAACATACAAGGTGACTGACACAACATCGATTTTGATTTTGAGCGTTGTTCTCATCGTGGTGTGAACGAAGAAATCGGCGGTTCAGAACCACGAGTGTATTTAAAGAACAAAAAACAGAAGTTCGAGCAAAACTCAGAAACCTAGATCTACCCAAACCTTGATCCTGATGTTGTCTCCAGTGCAAGGTTTTCTCTTCTGGTAAAGTCGAAAAAAAGTTGCCAAATTTTCAGCTAAAGTTGCTCAGTAAATGCAAAATTGGTTCAGGAGGACCGACCTTCGACCTTCGGTCTCAGCCGGGATGAATCTTTTTTGGGGTAAGAGGCACCCAATTCCAACTTGAGGTTCGAAGCAGAATTTCAACCAAGGCCCCACCTCGGTCTTGGTTTGAAGGCCTTTGCCCACTGCTCTCCAGTTCGTTGTGACATGCATGATAATCTTTGAACTCGTTGCAAGAATCTCAACAGACATAGTTTTGCACGGGGTCCTTCGCACTTCTGCCTGAGCGCGTTCTGCTTCCAGCAACGTGCAGGACAAATGCAGATGTGCTTGAACAATGTGGTATTTCAGATTTCAATGCGTAAGTTGAATGACTCCATCGCCGCACTGCAACCTTGCTCCCTCGAGAGGTTCAGTTGATCACGAGGGGCGAGGGCGCGCTGAGGTCTCGGAGCGAGGCGAGCGCTCGCGGCGACAGGGGCGCGTTGAGCATGTACAGCTGAAACAGAAAGGTGTGAAAACTGCGGCCTTGGATGAACTGATGACAGCAGAACTGTAGAAATTCTGCCTTTTTCTTCTGTTTCGTTTTTTCCACTCACTTTGTTGTCCAAGAATCTGCCGGCAGTGCTCATTGCACATCACTGTCACGTCAGCAACACACTGAGTTGTCATGCACGAAAACGAACCAACCTCATCGAGTCGTCCCACGAAGTGGAATGAGGGGATTCTGTTGGGGAATCCGGGCACGTCGTCCACGAGCTGCTTACCAATGTACAGCTCCCCGCCTATTGGCAGGATCGGATCTGAGGCGACAAAAGTGGTCAGTGAAATTGTGAGCAAAGTTTTCACAGTGGATGTACCGCTCAGCAAAGGAAATTTCCTCTTTCTCCAGGGCAGTGTTCTCTTGCAAAAACAACTTGGCTGGAACTTGCAGTTTTGCCTCCGTTGGATTGGCCTTCAGGCGGTGCCCTGGAGCAATTCCAGAAATCCGTCAACGGAAATCTACGAGTGTTTCTCCCTTTCAGCAGGGTGATGGAACCCAGGTCCCTCGATCTGTTCACTCGAGGCACGTTCCGTCCCACCTGAGGATGAGATCGGGGTGACTCGGTCCGGAAGCCCGTAGACCGGGTTGTTGGCGGCGTAGATCTCGAGCTGCGGCGCTGGTGACGACACGAGTCGGACGATGACGTACACCCAGCGGTGCGTCAACACCTGTCGAGGATAAACACGAGGTTTGTCCACCAAGTTTTCACGGCATAGTGATGATGTTCAGATGGTTTTGACCATTGCGCGTGCACCAATGGAAACATCAAAGACAACCACAGCACGTCCTCTCAAAGGCACCTTGCATTCATACATTCTCCCTGTTCTGCTCTCATGTGGTGGTTCAGATGGCGCGCGCACTCACGTTGTACGACGTGACGCTGAAAGAGGTTCTGGATGTGGAGTCGAAGGTGGCGACCGAGAGCCTCCCCAGCACCACGGTTGCCGTGAACTGCTGCGAGATGCCCGTCACAACTGTCCGCAACTCTGCAACGAGGCGAGAATGTTGTGGTTATCTTGCATGTTTGGTTATTCTGTCTCAGCTTTTGGTTGATTGACTCCGAAGCGAATATGTCACTAGTTTTCTTGGTGTTGGGGTTTCTCTAGGTTCCGAGACTCCTTTCTGTTTTGCTTTCTGGTATTGGGGAATGGGTCTCTGGTTCTTGCTGAGTGTTTCGGTCATTGGCTTTAGACAGACATCTGACTCGTACACTCTCCGGGAAATCCTGAACTACAGAACCGAAATCCAGACACTAGACTATGTACAGGGACAAGATCTGAGGCCGGATTCCAAGAGATCCAATGCCAAAATGACTACTTTCAGTGTGGTCTTGTCAAAGCAACATCGGCGTCATGCCGACGGATCTCAGATCGTCCACTCACCCACAGTCGCGTCGTTCCTGATCCCGTTGCTGAGCAAAGTCATGTCCCCCTGACCTTCCGTGAACACCCACACTGCGATCGTCAGGTCGGCCGAATATTGCTGAAAATGGAGCACAGCCTAAACTTTCAGACGACTTGCGGCGCAGACAACCCACCAAAGTTCTTCACTTTTGAAACTTTACAAATTTTGACAATCTGAATTTTGAGATGGCGAATACTTTTTTTATGGAACACCCGCTGGTATGCGAGGTTCACGAGACATGGTCTGTTCTACGCACCATCATCACAGCCCTGGAATCAAAGATCCCGGCGCTCATGTGGATGTTGCTGAAGGAGCGCACCATGGCGAAGCCCGACCCGTCGAAACGTGCCGAGAAGTTCTTCTGCGCAACCAGCTGATCAAACTCGACGTCGCCGACGGCAAAGCCGTGGCGCCTGAACGCCGAGCCGTCCCACAGAGAGGCGTCGAACGAGTAGTAGGCGAGACAGACCGCCGCTGTGTGTGCACGGACAAGAGGTTCGGTATCAGTGACATATTCAAAGAAGCATTCTTCAATTGAAACGGAATTTGACTTGAGCGGAGTCAATTATATCAGGATCGACTGTAAACTGCCTCGTAAAAACACCACCTGGTCTCAAACGCAGAACTTCATGAGTCTTGGAACCGGATCTATCAAGCGATGGAAAGCTCCAAATAAAGCAACGAAAATCCAGACTCAGAAGTGCGTAAGAACTCGGGCGTGGCAACTTTTCTTCTCGGAACCGTGGTTGGCCGAGACTGGGGCGAGACTTACGGTTGCTGACGTGGCTGTCGACACCCGGTCCATTGCAGCGGTCCCCTCGGCACACGCAGCGCTGCCCGCCGCTCGGGTCGGTGGTGCACGCCTCGCGGACAGCGCCCGTCATGTCGCAGCCGCGCTCAAACCGATACCGTGTCACCGGAGGGGTCACCGCTGAAACAGACCGGAGTAATGTCACACTCTGACAGAGACAGAGACAGAGACAGAGACAGAGACAGAGACAGAGACAGAGACAGAGACAGAGACAGAGAGGCGAACAGGCACAAGAAGAATGTTCATTTTTCTAATGACAACAAAACCCATGGTTTCGCCTCTGGGGAAAAGACGAGAATGTAAAAACAAAAACGATTACGAGTATAGATGCCAGCTGAGTGACTTTCATGCATGGGTCTGCGATGGTCTGAAAATTAATCGTGTGCACTGAGGATCAAAATGCTCACAGTTGTCCGTCTGTTTCGTCTCCGAGTAGAAGCAAAGGTAGTTGCAGGCGCGGCGGGTGAGCGCGCCCGGTGCCTGCAGCGGCGCCGGGAGATCTGCCGTCACGAGGGAGCGGACCCGGCTCAGCTCCTCCGTGTCCGTGGACTCCACCTCCAGCACGGCGTGCGCGTAGCACGTCATCTGACCTGCGGTGTCCATTGAAAATTCTGGAAAGCTGCTCGCGCTCGGACGTCTTTTGTGCAGCATTTTTTCAAACTTTCAAACTGCTTGGTTTGTTGCCAGGATCCACTCACACTTGGTTTTCCTGAAGTGCACGACACCAGCCGCGGGCTTCACAGCGCCCAGCGGATTCGTGGCACCGATACTTGATCCCGGGTGGCGAAAGCAAACGCCTCCACCCTGAAGCATGGAAAGAACGCCACATCAGCAAACAAGAGTTTTTTTTATGAAAAGAGCAACCTGTTGGTCAAGTTGTTGACTGCATGCTTCAAGCCTGGGACAAAGAATCTTTTCCAGGAGACGTTCACAGAGCAAGCCAAACCACCGCATTCGGATCCAGCAGTGGGACCTAAACCCACTTTCTGGCCAAACCTGAGCCCTGTACCCAGCAAAATCTGGACCCAGATCTCTCTCCTGTGAAACGGGGACCGCGTCTCCAGAGTAATCGAGGCCCAGCCTGCAGCGGAACCTTGATCCAACCTTCAGCTGAACCTGGACCCAGCCTTCTGGTGAACATGGAACTGCCCCCATCGGAATCTGCACCCGGTCGCCAGCAGAGCTTGAACTCACGAGGTTGAAGTCGACTCCCTGACACTGGGCGTCATTGACACAGAAGCGTTTGCACTTCTCCTGCGTGTCGTAGTCCCGCGCGGGAAGGACTCGGTCACCGCCCATCACCTGCGCGTCCGGAACACGCAACAACGGCGACGGACATTTGCCTGCGAAAGTAGGAGTTTTACATGAAAATGGAAGTGGTCTTGGGCAATCGGACATTTTGTTCAACAAGAACAAGACAAATCATTGACACTGAAAAACCCTGCACATCCTTCCGCAACTTCATTTCGGATTCCACTTTGGCAGAAAAAAACACTGCCAAGATGGCGATGACTTTTGTTTTTGAGACACATGAAGACTTTGTTAAAAAAAGAAAAACGACGTGCTGGTATTGCACGCAGGGGTCTGAAGATTTGCTGTCCTTCCCCAGGTCAGTTGCTAGCAGGGATAGAAAACAGGATTTCCAACGCCAAAAGTCACTCGTTGAGTCGCCCAGAAGGATTTCTTTTGCATAAAAATATATTCCACTTGGGGAACCAGTTGCGCTTCATTGCTGCAAACAGCGGCGCGCAGACGCACAGCAAACGTATGAAGACTCTCCTCTCCGCGTACGAGCGTGTCATTTACCATCGTCAGGGATACGGGTGTCGATGATGTTGGGTGGTTTGGTGCTGGAGGCAGACGTGGTGGTCGTGGTCGTGGTTGGGGTGGTTGGGAGAGGCGTCAGGTAGGGGTCGCCACACCGTTTGATCAATCTGAAGCAGCACGAGTGGCGAACGGACGCCACGTTGGTGAAGTGAAGGAAGCAGCCACCTGTGGTTGTCAGAAACAGAACACTACTGAAGGACCGCTCAGACTCTCTCTTTGTCCCTGTTTTGTGAGTGTGCGTGTTCTTCGCCCGAAGAAACCAATGAACACCAACCCCAACAAATGTCTCCAGTCAACACTGGACTTGTGGGTCGGTGCACCAACTCACAACACGCAGACACAAACGAACAGACAGACAGACAGACAGACAGACAGACAGACAGACAGACAGACACTGACCCGTGACTCTGTTCCAATCACAGGAGATGCTTGTCCGATTGGCGCGACACAGCGCCTTGCACACGTGCATTGGAACGCCGTCTGCCACGGGTACGCCTCCGTGGGCGTAGAAGTTGGCGACGCTGAGAAACGCGGGATGGACACAGGGCCCGGGAGGCAACTGGCGGCCGTGTGGCATGACTCCTGCAAAGTAGATTTGCAGAAGAGTGACTGTACAAAAGAGCGAAATGCGTTCATTTCACCAAGAGACTTGCAGATTTTGAAAACGTGCTCTTTGAATTTGAATTCGCATAGAGTGAATTTGACCAAGGAGCTTTGACCTGGCAGTCAGTCACTGAGGGTTGACGCACCCGCCTTTGTGCTGACTGCGGATTTTTCAAAACTGCATGGTGTTTTTTGAGTTAGCTGCTCGTGCCCCACCTACACAGGAACAAACCTCTGTAGTGAAGCGGCAGCGGCGTCGTCGCGTACACTTCATGGCGCTTCCCACTGGTCGTCAACTGTCCCTTGTACCTGTTCCTGTACTTGATACTGGGGCACGGAACCGTTTGAAAATGTTTGTATCCGGTGTCCCATATGACTTGAGATCTACACAAGAGGGCCCTGTTGGAATGCAGACGGCAGATTCGGGTACTGTGTTGGAAGGTGGCTCCGGCACAGCGGGCGCCGAAGCGCAGGCAGGAGCGCAGACAGCCACGCGCATCGTTGATTATGTCGTTACTGAGGAACCAGGACTTGTCATGGATGTAGCCGTCGAATTGGGTGATGCTGACCACAGAACCTGAAGTTGAAACAATAACAGGGATCGAGGAGAACCTGCACATGTGTGATCCTGACGCGGATGGCAACATAAGAAACGTGTTCACGTAGCGGCTGCCTCTTGCACAGCCATTGCCATTGGCTGGCCTTTCCAGTCTAAGTTCAGACCCTGCATGTGTCTTGGGGTTTGGAAACGAGTTGATGACCTTTTTGTGCGAACGTTCCAAAGGGCGAGAGTAGTCTCTCCATTTGTGAGGCTCCTGGATTCGGCCCAGAAAGTAAAGCCAAACTTGTTGCGAAAATCACACCACAAATAAATTCAAATTTATTCTGGTCAGCGCGTGAGAATGGAATTCGCGTGTTGCGAGCGACTTTGCATCCTGTTAAACACCCGACCCCCCTCGGGCAATGCGAGGACAGCTATTTCGCGGACACCAACAAGTAAGTGTTTGTTTCTCGTCAGAATTGCAAATTACGTTCTCATCCGCCACAAAACACAACAACGGCAACCCGAGAGTCGGGAAAAGGCGCCACCGTTCTCATGTCCAAAGCAAGGTCCGGAGAGGTCCGGAGAATCACGACTACGATTGTTTCTTTTCTCCGTTTCGACCCTGCAACTTGTGAGCGCTTGCTATCCATTGTGTTGGGAAGTTGACAAACCCATGCACAGTTGGGACCCAAGCCGAAAGGGAACGAGTGCCTGTGAGGGTAACTTTGATGCCCTGTGCTTGAGACGCTCTCCTAGCTCTGCTGTACCCAAACATGCTGATCCAAGGAAAGCTGTGTCTCAGGTGTTTTGGAGAATGATCATTTTGTGTTCGCCAATGCCAGTGCACCTTGGCTTGATTTTTCAGGACGATGTGCTCAGTAACAAATGAGACTCTGAATTAAGTTGGCAACTGGGGCGTGCGCAATGCAAACGAAGGCGTGGAAACGTCGGGTGCGACCACATCTTTCACGAAACTGCAAAAACCTGTGCAAATCGGCTTTTTGATGAAGAAAACATGAAGGCAGTTTCAGTCTCACCTGAGAACAGCGCAAGAGCGAGTCCGCAGAGGGTCGCTTCTGCACCGTTCATCCTGAGTTGCGATGTCCACCACTCCGCGCAAATCCTGAATTGGTCAACTCAGCTGCATCTTCTCGTTCTCTCTGCTGGCTCAGGTTACATCTCCACGAGTCACCGGAATCGGCCTCGGGTCGCTTGGTGGCAGAATCGCTCTTTGATTGACTCTATCTGCTCAAGAAGTCTATCAAGCAATGTCCCCTTTTGCACTTCTATACTAATTACATTATGGTGACACGTTTGGGTTCTCTTCACCAGGAAGCCGCAGTTTGACGTCGTGACGATACAACATCCCTTCTTTCTTCGTCAAAACTTATCCAGATGCAAAACTTTCACTGAGTTGATTGAGTTGTGTCACACGTTTTATGACCTGTGGCCAAGAAATTTTTCTCAGCACGCACGTATTCATTTTAATTGGCGCTGCCGGAGGCCATGTGAAGCCAAAACATCTGACTTGTGCCTTCTTTGGTGTGAAAGCTCTCTTGAGAAAGGAAGTCAAAAAGCAAGAGAGAAAGTTAGTATATTACAAGAGGTGATCTCCGCTACTTTTTGGGTGATTTTGGGTGCAGAATTACTGTGGAGAGCGATTTTTAGAATTCCAAGAAGGGCCTGGGTTCAACGATCAAACAATCAGATTGGTGCAATTTGACGCACCTGTGGAAGACTCCACCCCTCTCTTTTTGGACCGTAGTGGCTGGTGTTTCAGACTGCATGCGTCTGCAGTAAAGACTTCAAGCGGCCCGCCCTCAGCAGAAAATGCCCTTGTCCACAAGGAGCACGACACCTTGTTTGTCATCAGAATGTGATAGTGATGCTGTTCGACATCGATAAACCTTCAGTTTCCATGCATGGGCATAAGAATGTAGGACACAATGTCACGAAATAGTGTTGCAATGTGCTGAACTGCATGCCGCGTGCATGTTGTCCACCGACATTTGTCCAACGGTCTGATGGATAAGACTTTTGGTAAGTGGACAATTCCACTTCGAAGGAACCAAATGAAAGTTGGTCAAGTGTTACACCCACCCAGTTCACTGGAGACTCACAGATTCCTTGTTGTGTGTCAGGACCTGTGTCGCATGCGTGCATGTGTTGAGACGGCCATAGGTATTGTCTGGACACAGCCAAGTCAAAACGGAGAGGCCAAAAGAGAAGTGTGTCACTGACTTGGCAATCAATTGGGTCACCACACTGGTCGGTAGGCACGCAAGTGGATTCAAACAAGTGGTATCACCTCAGATCATTTGGCACAAGTGTTTTACGAGTACACACATGCAAGCGCGCCCTGTGTTGTGCAGTGGCAATAGCAGCTTGACAGGGGTGGCTGAGACCTTTTCTGAGCCCTCGTCGAAAGTTTGCGATCGATCCAACCTCCCTCTGGATGCAATGTTGAGTAGATCTCAGGGTCTGTCCAAAATGTGGGTCGGTCCTTCCCCTCTAAGACAGGTTTTGGAGTCCCTCCCCCCACCAAGCAAGGACGTAATGCCTCGGGACGCGCCTGTGTTCAGAGTTCAGCTTTCGTTTTGTTCCAAAGCTGCGTGCACTTCGTTCCTCTCCAGCATGAGTACAGCATCGAGTATGAGACGCTCATTTGTGCCTCTGATTGTCAAAATAGGTTTTTACGGAGAACCAACCAGGCCATTTTAGATGAAATCCTGTTCCTCACCTCTGCTGATTTTTCTTTCAACTCTGTGTTTGTCTGCTTTCAGAGCTTGCCTGGGCTGAGGACTTCAAAATCACAAAGGAAGTCAATGAAGCTTACCAGAAGCATGGTTACATGATCGTGAGGTAAAGTTGCGTCGAAGCAGATCTGAGATTGAGCTTCAGTGCAAGTGGATCTGAACGTGTACATTCTGTATAAAAGAGACCCATCCGACGAATAAAGTTCTTCAGGACGGAGGCACATTTTCCCAGAATATGAGTACATCACGTCCCTGTGCAACCCTGGCTCTCCTCCTTTGTGGCGATTCCCATCCCCCCTCCCCCCCACACACACACCTCCTTGCCCACAGGCCCAAATTCTTTCCAATTTGTTTCACACAAATCACAGTCATGGTTCCTGACGCCCAAACACTGTCTCAATGTTTTGAGTCTCTCAGGGGTCATACCCTGGTAGAAACCGAGATCGTCTCCTTTGATATTGGGTCCACCAGACCAACGGTGTAAAATAATTTTCTGCGCAGGGGTTTACTGACTGAGGCAGAGGTTGAGAAGTTCACGCGGGCGGTGGAAGAGGATCAGGTGGACCGGAAGTCGTTCAGCAGGCCCGACGGAGAGGGAGGTCAGGGGAAGGTCCTGAGGGCGCTCTGGCTGGAAGTTCTGAGCTTTCACCCCTTCTTGGTCCAGGTGACTAGAGTTCTTGCATTCGCCAACACTCGGTTTGTTTTTACGCTGTAGGAGAGGCGAGCCAGTGCCAGTGGTGCGAACTGTACGACGACATCACCGGAGCGATTTGCAGATCTGAGAAAGTGGCAGGAACTTTTGAAGAGGTAGGAGCGAAATCGGCTTGCCGACCATGGCAGATGGGTTGAGTGGAACATCTGTGTGGATCTGTGGTGCATATGTTTGACTTTCACGATCGCACCATTTGGAACCTTCATTTTTCGACCAACGCTCGTTTGTCGATCGGCAGGGTCACATTGTTTCTTCTGCAGCTGCTGGGAGGCGAGGTTTACCCGTACCACATGAAGTTCACCCTGAAGAAGCCTCACACTGGCGGAGCCTGGATCTGGCATCAGGATTACGGGTGAGTTCTGAGACAGTTTGGGTTGCAATACGTTTCTGTGCTGTGAGCTTCTGTTGGGTCACACGTGTGCACTACCAACACAATTTTGCCTTTTGTTCAGGTATTGGTATGAAGATGGGTGCCTTGTGCCGACAATGGGCACGGTCTACATTGCCATTGACAGGGCAACCAAGGAAAACGGTTGCCTCAAGGTGAATTCTTCGGCTTTGTTCGCATCTACGTATATGCACTGCCTTCCATTTTCAAAACTGCGGCAACGTTTGCTGTTTCCTGGGTGTTCTGACCCGATATCCGCAAATTGACCACCAAAAGTAGTCAAGGAATCGAAGGAGAAACAACAATGGCATACGTCGTGAAGCTGGTCCACGACACATGTTGTCTTCCTCATTCAGTTGCTGGCGGGTTCGCACTCGGCTGGTCGCATCTCGCACGTCGCACGAGGTGGACAGGTGGGCGCTGACCCGGCGAGAGTGGCGCTGCTCGAACAGCGCTTTCCACTGCTGCACGCCGAGCTGGCGCCGGGTGATGCCGTCTTCTTCCACGCCAACATGCTGCACCGCTCCGAGCAGAACAAGAGGTACATCCGAAGGCATCTTCAGACCCGCGTTGGCTTCCAAGATCCAGTTGAATTTGTGTGCTCACATCTGACACATTTTGTCATTTTTGGGCTGCGAAGCTCAACACGACGCTGGGGATTCGTCGCGTCGTACAACCGCGTCAATAACGGACCGGTGCACATGGGCATCCACGGCAGCGCAGCGCCCTATCACATGGAGAAGGTGAGGTCACATTCAGATCCAGTGCCTCGTAGATCGTGCCTCACTCATCTGTTTTTGGCCACATGGTTTTTGGAGACTCCACCTACGTTTCTACCCACACGCACTCTCCACTAGACTCCACCCACAAACCCCAATGAGACCAGAGCAATTCAGAGGACACATGATAACATGTACACAAAGCTCCACACCCCTCATGCCTGACACGCGTCATATCCTTGAAGAGCTTTGTTCATCGAGGGGTCCTCACCTCTTCGTACCTTCACCTGTACAATCACCGCAAATTCCTTGCCAGGGTTTCAGAGAGGTTTTTAGGTGATTTGAACCTTGAAGCATACATTATGTATAATGTATGGTGATGGTGAAAATCACTTATAGGCATCAAAAGGCTAAATCTGTGAACGCGAGTTTGAAAGTGTTCTATTTGTTTGATTTTGGTGATGTTTGGTTTTTTTGTTTACTTTTGGGCTGTAGTTGATGCACGAAGTGTCAAAAGAACAAATTTTTGCTTTTACATATTTTTACAGGCAAAAAACCAATATGGCTGATATGGTGAAATTTGGGTATGGC
>JAAUXT010021416.1_pt1 | contig 22424 bp, 12 predicted proteins | sample 7278171 | NCBI WGS metagenome assembly JAAUXT01 (sample SAMN14350112, study PRJNA611818) | marine sediment metagenome | isolation source: surface marine sediment (1.8m) | place: French Polynesia: Moorea | collected 2018-08 | reverse complement strand
GCAGTTGACGTTGTTGGCGCTCTCAATGTGAAAACAAACCTGCTGTCAGCGTCAAAAAATTCACTGACGACGTCAAAAAAAGTTGCAGTCGGCACCAACGTGAAAACCCCTAAAGGTCCGTTATCCCGACCCGTCCCCCGCAGCTGTCCACTCACCTCCCCTCGTCATCTAACTGCGACAGGTGCTGCTTGGATTGACGAGAAAATTGCTTCTGTTGTCTCCGACAGACAGATCAACAACCCCAGTAATTGAAGACCAGGGCTGGAAATTTAGTGTCACCATCACGGACGGGTCACCAACCTCCAACTGAAGGCACTGTGATTGGGGTGAAAGAGGAGCCCAATTGGATGGAAAGTCTCAACGAAAGTGGAGAACAGGTGGTTCATGGCTATCAGTCTGCTTCCGAGTTTTGCTCCTTCGTCCTAAACACACAAAGACAGACGGACAGACAGACAGACAGACAGACAGACAGACAGAGACAGAGAGACAGAGATTCAGACAGACAGAGACAGAGAGACAGACAGGCAGACAGACAGACAGACAGACAGACAGACAGACAGACAGACAGACAGACAGACAGACAGACGAGGCGCTTTGTCTGCTGAACGTTTTCCCCACACCCAGTCTGGAAAAACTTTACGGCTTGCAACGGGAATTTTTCGGGGCGAAAGTGACAATTGCCTCCAAAAAAATTTTTTCCAAAGATCCTGCTGCAATTAAGTCTGAAAGTTGCTGGTTTAGAGACTTTGCTTGGTCCGTTTCCGAGTTCTTCACCATTTCCCGACGGGGGTGCTGTTTCCATTTGACATTGACAAAGCACGAATCGATGTGATTTGATGCACATGTCATCACCTTCTTTCACCGAATGAAAAGAAGTCTTTCAAAATGTCTCAGCTGTTTCTCGAAGCAACGCATTCCAACACAAACACATCAGTTTCAAATGACCACTGTGCAATGATGCGCCAACGTACTGTCCGATGACGTTTGTGAAAACAGCGTCATTGCCATGATCTTTTACATTGACAAAATTTCCAAAACATTGCACTCAAAAAGGTCCAAAAGTGGGGTGTGTGTTGTCAATAACAGAAGAGGAAACCTCATTTCGTGAAATTCAGAAAGCCGGTCGGTTGGTCCCCTGTGGATCTTCTCGAAATTAGCGGACCTCCAAGCTGTTGGCCGTTCCAAGCCTTCTCTTTCAAGTGCTGAGCCAAGGCGACTCTACTGAAGGAAAAGTCCTGAACTTTAGACACTGGCAGTGATCAATCAAATGCTCTTCTGCTTTGAATCTGAACAGAAGTCATTCTTGGCAAGGACGTGTTTCAGTTAATCAAGTTCTTGCGCACGATCGGTCATGGAGTCCCCTGTTGTGTGGTGGGGGAAAGGCACATGTGGTGCTGGTGCTGTTCTCTCGTCGTTTCTCTCTGAAGCACAGAATGATCCACCCGAGATCTATCCCAGGGGAGGGGCGAATGGCAGTGCATGTCTGGGGGCCCGTCACCTTCAAACGTTACCCTGCAGATGTGACTTTTCCCCCGGAAACACAACAGAAGGGTTTTCGGCTCCATGACGGTCGAGGCCCCCGAACTACCCTGGACCCCCCTGCATGTTATCCCACAGTACCTTGGCGTTGGGAGATCACAAAGATTTCTTGCCCCTTTAACGTTTCCAGAAGAAATTTTGTCGCATCCGTAACTTTCGCAAGGCAGGCGAAAATGAGATTGTCATCTGTCAGGATGTGAAACAAAATTGACAAGAAAATCGCGAGTGAGACTGAGATGCCGACCAGACACTGGAGCTGTTTGAGTGATGTGTGGAGTAGAGATATTTTCTTCGCAACAAAGACAACCAGAGAATACTACTTTGAACCTTTCTGATGTCAAAACACACTTCCAAAGGTCCGTTGTTCTCTACTTGAGATGGGCTGTTTCCTGGTGAGGCTCCCAGGTGTGCTGGAGACCTGTCACAAAGGGTTGTGAATGAATCTGCGCTCCCACAGGCGCAGCTTTCTGAGACGCTCTGCACGTCAACAAAGACGAAAATGAGTCCATCGAGCAGATTCCGTTGTTGTGCAACTCCAATCAACAAGCATCCACAGATTCCGCAAAACAAACCAATATGACGAAAATTAATTTTGTGAAACACACAGTGTCGCCTGACAGTTAATTAGCGCAACGAGAATTGTCATCTGTGCGTTGCGAATTGTGAGTTGATATGTCAGGCTGATTCTGTTCATTTGAGGAGGGGCTGTCAGCTGAGCGTCTCGAGCTGATCTGCGGGGGCTGGGCTCCAGGGTTCCCCCCCCCCACGCTGCTACCAGGGACCCGTCGCAACGGGATGAAACTCGAAGTGGAGGACTCAGACAGTGAAGTTTTTCTGTCCTCAAGCGAATCCAGGGTCCAACTGAAACATGAGCATCAACCGTACCTGTAGCCGACGTTCGTTCCTGGCGTCTGAGACGTGCAGCTAATCTACGCAAACGTTCATTTCGCAGTTTCTTCACCTCCTGATTTGCACAGAAGCATCGCTGGGTTTTCCTTCAAGGATAGAATTTACGAAGAAAGTGAAAAGCAGAATTTGCATCAGCAAGGGTCCTCCAAGCTGCGCGTGTCTCTACGCGAACCGATTCTGCACAAGGTGCTGGATTCTTCAGTTGAAAGATACAGAAGACACAATCCAGGAACTACAGACGCAGGTTCAAGAGTAAATACTGATGACAACAATGCAGCCCTCGCCCTCCAAATCACCCAGGGCAATAAAGCTTCGAGAGAATTGTCATAAAGGCAGCAAAGTTCAAGGAATTCCGCGCGGAACGTCAGAAGATGCGAGGAGGCGTCAGGCATACCACGGGTGCCTTTGATTGATTTTGCCACTTGAACCAGGTGAACTGGAACTCACATCAATGGAGCTTGTTTCTCTCACTCTCTTGTTGATTGACATGTCTCCAGAAGCATCAGACAGATCAGTCGTGGATTTGTTTTGCTGTGACGCAAACTGCGCATGGTGTTTGGGGGTCCAGGGTCGGGTTTGACGTGTGAAGATCACAACGATAAATTCCCGATTCCCCAGAAATGCACGCACCATCATTGAGCAGTTGTCATTCTTCAGTTGACTGCAGCGGAACTCTCTGATGAAATGTTTTGTTCGACAAACAGCTTCTGTTTCAATATTGACCGCCCTGGTGCGCAAGTACGTTGATGAGCCACAAAGGACTCCTTTAGCGATGTGCGGAATGATGCTTCTGAGGGCGATGAATTGTGGCCCAACGGAAAAGCTCATTGTACGAGCTACGCTCGGAACGCTCCTCGGTGATTGTTCCAGAGTCATTCTGAGCTTTCTCAGCCAACAGACGAGCAACTCTTGATGTTTGTGCGTGTTTTGTTCTCGGGTTCCCCTGCTTTTTGTTGTCTCAAAACCATTGAATTTTTCGTTGCCTGGAAAGAAAGTCTTCCACTCGTTCCAAGATCGTTCGTCTCTCCGTTTGACTTTCATGTTTTTGTTTTGAATCCCATTCTGAGACGCAGGTGTCTGTTTTTTTTTTCTGAATTTCATTATTTAATCACTTTGTTGTTTTGCAGTTTATTATTTCCTTTTCCTGGAGTCAAACATCAAAGAACAAAGAATGCTCCTTTTACGTATTCGAGGGTTGAACGCATCGTAAGATTTGTGAGGGGGACTTTTTTGCGAGAAACAAAAATAGCTCCATGGAGCTTGCGGTGATTTGAGGAAATTCTGATTTCGCTCGCTCTGATTTCAGTCACTCTGAATTTGGTCACTCCATTTTCACTCACTCATTTTTTGCTCACTCTGATTTCAGTCACTCTGATTTCAGTTTCTTTTTTTATTAGAAATTCTTACTTTTTTTCCTCAATATTCACAACTTGGGAACTCATTTAGTACACATGCAAATAGAACAAATTTAACCAAACAGAACTTTTACATATTGTTTCATAACAGCATCCAAAAATACCAAAATAATTGCCCAATATCCATTTTTAAATTTTTTATTAAAAAAAAAACTTTCAACCCAAACTTTAAGCCTACCTAAAAACAATGTGAAAATTTTCAAAAATAAAAATCAAATATTACTACTCAAACCCCCATACAATATACTACATTTTGTCAATATACTTCTTTCACCAAATTTTTATACTTTCTCAGATACAGAGCCATGACAACATCCATACCCAATATTTTCTGCATTTCTAAATTTGAACTTTGCAACCTGAAGAACCCCAAAATTCAAAGTTCCTGAAATCCTTCCTGGTGCATTATCCCCAACCTAAATTGAACCAAAAGAGCCCAAAAGATCCAACATTGAACCTCATTTTAATTATGAAACAGGTGTACATATACTTTTGGAAGACCCTGCCTACAGGTGATTTGATTTCACTCACTCCGATTTTGCTCGCTTTTTCCAAAAGCTCACAAATCTGACCAAGCTCCTCAAATCACCTAAAAAGCACGAATGTTACAATCTGCACTTTCCTCACAGTGAAGTCCGAGAGTCGCGAATTCAGAAGAACAAATAGGAGCTGATTGGATCCTGAGTTTTTGATGCCCATCCCTCCCGGAGAGAACAATAATAAGAACATTCCTCATGAATTCTGCCGAACCTTGAACAAACCATCATGTGGTGCCTCGATAAAAGACGCCGTGAGGTCCTGAACACGTCAAAGTTCTCAAAGTAAAAAGCACTTTGTGCTGGTATATCTTGAAGCGCGTCAACAGTCTTGTTTTCTCAGTTCTGCAATCTGGGTCTTGTGATCGACTGGACAACAGGCGACTTTCCTGGCACAGATGATAGTTGAGACATCCGAACCCAAAATCTACAATCTCTCCATCTGATGACGTATTGTTCACAAAGATTCGGCAGAACAAATTGTTTTGTCGGCGGGTGTTTGGCCTGGAGCGTCAGCGTTGTTCAGGATGCATCTGATGGAAAGGTCGGAGTGCAACAGGCGCGTTTGTTCTCGGCGCAAGTCACAACATCTGAGAACGAGGAGCAGGAATCCAGATCCGAGGCGCAGTATCCAGATGCGCTGTGCGCCGAATCTGGAGGGAGGGAACCGCTCTTCACTCTGCTTCTCTCCATTCAAACGCGAAAGATACGTACAGAACAAAAAGGGAGTAAAAACGCCACCATTTTGGCTTCAGTTTGACAGTCTGTGCCACAGCTGAGGATCAGGTAAGAAAAGAAAGACTTGTCTTTTTGATGGACAAAGCTGATTATTTTCGAAGAAGATTGGTCCGTTTCATTTCACCTCAGTTCTGTCGGACTGTCGGTTGCAGCCGGAGCAGAACACGACAAAAAAAGACTGAGACTTCAGAAATCTGTTCTGATGTCGCACAGCGCCTTCTGTGGATGTGAATATTTTGAAGCGGCGCACGCAGAATTTTAGTGCTTCTCCACTTTTCCATTCATCCTCTTCCATCAGGTCCTAATTCTGTTTGCTTCTGTTTATTCATTCACGAAATAGCGTTTAATTAAGTCATCTAAATCACGAGGCAAATACCGCTGAATTAATCAAGCATGTCACTGGAAATGAATGGAGATTACAAGGTGTCGACAATAAATCCGGACCCAGTTTGAGGCGCAGTTTGATCTTGGTTTATGGCATCCAGTGGAGAGAAACCAAGCGTGTCAAATGGTGAAGACACTTTCTCTTCTGCATGACAGCCTGGGCAAACACAGAAAAATATTTCTTCTTTGAAGTTTGAGCCAAGCTGTTGTGTACAGTACATTCCTGGTTAAGCCTGCTGTATGTACGAACAGCTGTCCAGAGGCCAACAAAACATTTGGACTGCGCAAGTTCTTTGCTCCAAGTGGACCAAACAGGCCAACAGGTGGAAAGCAAAGCAAGACACAAGAGAAAAAGAATACTCGCCACATTTTGTGCAACAAAGCCAAGCATCTTCAGGCACGTCAACCCTTGTACGTATGTTCCGGAGCTGAGTCGACGACTCGTATTCAAAACCTTGTCCTCCCCGCGTGACACTGTTTGGAATTTCCTGATGAAGGAGGCATTGTCGTCTCGCGACGCGGGATGATGAGGAACCTGGAGCAGAGACACGCTCCCCAGCTCTGAGCACCCCATTAAATCTGCATTTCTCACTAATCAACGCGGGGAAGCCGAGTTTTCCGACACGAGTCCCGGCTGGTCCACAGAGACGAGGAACTGCAGCTGATCGCACGCACGCTGCCGCATCGTCAGAGGGAAGAACTCCTTCCGGCTCCATGGCAGTACAACCACGTTTTCATTCTTTTTCTGCAGACACAGATCTCTTTGCGCAAGTGACACCGGAAATGGCTTTTGTCTTGATTTTTTTGTGCGCCTCCTGTGCTCTTCGTGTTTCTGCTATTGCGGCACGGCAACAAACCACCTGTTCTGTGTGGCTGTTGCCTGCAGCCCTTTCAGCAGATGTGTATCATACTGGGAGCTCAGGTGTCAATCTCCCGGCAAAAACAAGTCTGCGCCATGGATTGTGAAGCCATTTCGCTGTGGCGACGCAGGGTCTGTGGCAAGAACACAACTCGCGCTTCTCAATGGCCAAAGGTCCGAGCCTTTCACTCGTGCCACAATCAAGATGAGCTGAGTTCTGTTCGCAGATGAAGCACGGCACGAAGGAAAACTTTTCTTAGCCAAAACAGTTTTGCATCATCCAGCAAAAGTATACACTTCACCTCCCACTTGCATCACCTTGGCACTTTTGGTGCCGCTTCCACCAAAGGAACAAGTGTTAGTTGCGTGGGACCGAAGCGTCAAGAGTACGATAAATATTCAAACATGTGGAATCACTGTTTGTAGATTAGTTTCGTCTGGGCTCTGAGTAGATCTAAAGGTGGTGGGCGAGTAGGGGTCTCGGGTGCTCAGCGAAACAATGTGTGGTCCAGAGTTTCTGCTCCGTCAATGACGAATGGTTCTGACAGTTTCAAATGGAAAAACAATCAATTGTGAAGCGAAACCATGGAAGGGAGCTCGACCATTGAACCGGTTCCCATTACGTGAAGTGGACTTGAGAAAATTATTCTATTTTCACCACTGCCTTGGGAGAATCGTTGAAACCACTGCAGGGGCTTTTGATTGAAAAGCATGCAAACGTTTCCGAGTGGTCTCTGAATGTAAGGTCTGGGCCCACCCTTGTGTGGCCTGATGCTGTCTTGAAAAATGCAAAAGACAAACGGAGGCAGACCTTTTGACCCAGACAACACGTTCGCACTTCACACTGTTTGATTCAGAGCTCTTAGAGACAACCGCCTGCACACCAATTGCTGGGACTTCCAGACGAACAGGTCGACAAATCCCAAGGCATTTGACTGCCAACTGCGGAAGACCTGTCTGTCCTCAGAGATATCAGCAAAAGACACTGACCGAGCGGAAACGAATCTTTGTGTCACCACCAAAGTATCCTCAAATTGCGGGGCCACGTTGTTTCAGACTTCACGAAGCCTCGATTTCCTGAGTCTGAGAAGCGAGGATGAAATGGTCTTGCGACTTCAGGGGAAATGATTGCGAAGCCTCAAATGAGCACTGAACACATTCACAAACGATGCACCGTTTGAAGATAAAGCCGAAGGCACTGCAAAAGAAACACAAAAGCATTGTCCTCATGAGGGTATTTAGTTTTTGTTTTCACCAGAGACGCAAGAGAAGCATAAGTCAGCAAGACTGCAAGACTTTTTTTCGTCATCTCGTGCAATCCAATGCATCACGTATTTTTTGTGAATCATTGAGTTATTTCCTGTGTAACTTGTCCAAGATGTTGACAGACTGCGATCTCTGTCAGGCTGTGGCCTGACACCGGATGGCGGACCGGATGTGTCTGCTGCTAAACCTCACCACCGATTGCCTCGCACTCGACCCACAGTCCCCGAGCTTGATCATCCTCTTGACGCTTGAATGAAAAAGCAAGCGCGTCGCAACCTCCTGGAAACAAACGTCACTTTGTACTTATTGTGTGTCTTTTCTCTGTACTTTCAGGTAAGTTGCAGAACTCACGTGCAGTTGGCCAGACACACAGATAAGTGTTCACTTTCATGACAGACACGTGCACACACGCTTCGCATTGAACTGAATCGCCCAAACTTTTCACGAAGAAGCTGAATGACCGGCGGAACTTTTGCCCAACGTAAATGTCGGCTGGAAACACGCGCCAGATCCTGGACACTTGCGTGTCGCAACAAAAAGACGGCGCTTCGCACAACAATGACCATTGTGTCCGGACGTGTTGCACGGAATGCGCCGTTGTGGTCAGGGAAGCACAATCAGGAAGTAACGCGAACGCTTAATTGGCGAAGATCGCCGAATCCAGAGCAGAGCGTGGGTAGAAACGAGAAAATTCAGTGAAACGTTGACGCAAGCTTCTGAAATCCTCTCAAACCGCGAAGAAAATGCGCATTCTATCAGCTCCCTGCCCAAGTGGCTCCCAGTCAGGACCGGATCTCTCTCCTACCCAAATTTGTCAATCGCTGAAGTTCATTCCAAGCTGCCGGTACGTTTGACTGTTTTGGCCCAACACCGCTTCGTCACGTTGTATTTCATCATATTTTTCCATTCGCAGCAGCTAAAGCCGCTTTCAGAGTCTGAGTTCCTTCCGCGCTTTTGTTCTGCTTCTTCTTATTTTCTCATTTCCCGTCGAGTCAAATCTCCACTTGATGCCTTATTTTTATCCCGTCTTTCTTCCGATCCGACTGATCCGTTCCGCAAGATTCAATGTCGGAGATATGTGTACAAATTGCGTGCGTCGGAACCCGTGCCAACACACACACACCTCACGGTGAAGAGGTTATCACAACAGCCACTCTACCACCGAGAAGGTTGCAATTCTACCCGCCGAAGGAGCTCACTAACTTCACAATATTTTTGCGAACATGTTTGCAATGCACTATCTGTTTGACTGCTTGCCGAAGGAACTTTTCATCACCCAAACAGCCCTGGTCTTGCCTTGGTCAGACTCTGATTGCCGCAAACCCCAACTTTGAGATTTTCACAACACCACCTTTATCTGGATTGCGGATTATGAGTTGCAATGCGAACTTGAAGGCGAGTACGTTGATGTTCCTGGTTGGGATCCCCCCCCCCCCACGATCTTATTGACTCAGCTGGACGGAGGTTTCCAGCCTGCTGTGGCCTGACGAGGCCGTTGCCGAATCAACAGGAACGAGAAGTGACAGTGCCTTGTGTAGTGCCTGCGGTTTTGCTGTCCATTTACGGCCAACACGTGTGGGGGATGGGATCAGCCTGGATCAGTTTGGGATCGTGCGGTGATCCGTCCGCATCAGGCCTCCCACGCACCGTGCGGTTAGGGTCAGAAACTTTGGGCCCGACGACAAGAACAGCAAGGACAGATGGGGTGGTTCGTGTGATGCGGAACCTGCAGAAACAACTGAAAAGATGCAAATTGGTGTCTTTGGTGTTGGAAGCGAGAAATGAGGAAAGCAAGCGAATGCGTGAACAACAAAATCCCAGCTTCATCAAACAGCAACAGCTGATGCGAACGACAAAAGGTCACAGCCAACGTACACAGATGTCCAAGCAATTGGGCGCTCAACTCTCGCGCATATTGCGGCAAAGTGCGAGTTGATCAAGCGTTAAGTGCTGAGGATCTGATAAAGTCTGCGTCCAGTCAACCCACTCAGGGTCAGTCCGATTTCGCTGCTTAATCAGGTCAAACACAATCAGGTAAACGCATCTCAAAAGCAATTGCTGCGCTGGTGTGGCAGTGTTCCACCCGCAACAACAAATTGTCCTGGTGTCCAGGCTTGGCTTTGGTGTGTCATGCTGGAACACAATTTTCAGTCATATTGATGCGTTCTTCATGGTAATTCTGCAGACTTCCCGCATTCGTTGCCCTCATTCCCTAATCGTGCGAAACGACACGCAAAAAGTCGTATGCTGTCATAAGCAGAAACAAAATGAAAAGCGCAGTCAGGATGTCAGACAAACGAACAACGAATATCAGAGATGAAGAGCTTTGTCGCATGCAAGGGACTTCTCGGAAAAAAATATAGTTTTAGGACTCTGCAAATCAGGAATATACTCGTAAAGGGTCCAGTCTTTCGCAACTTGCAACGCAACAATCAGTGTGTTTCAGAGAATATGAGTGCTTTGAACCTTGTTGACTTGTGCCCAAGTGCAGAAAGTTGATTTCTGTGTGTGTCAGAAGTGATTGTCCCCAGACCACAGCTGGTGGTTCCCGATGAGCTTTGGTGTGAACCAGGCGCACAATCGATATCTGAACGAAAGCCAAAAAACTTAGTCAACGACAAACGAATTTTGTGGGATCTATTCGGGTTTTTTTGTGGAACTAATAACCATGCACTTCCTTGAATGACCGACGCAACTCCGAGCCAGTTCACCCTGGAACCAGATTCCCCTTCACTGACTGAGGCACTCAAAGAAGAAAATCAAGCATTTTGCCTTCATAACGCAAAATACACTTGTATTTGTGTGGAAAGATGACCCTCGCGCAATCAGAATTCAGTGTGTGGAATCGCGGTCGTCCATTGCGCGGGTTTCGTGAGAAAGGATGAAGCTGGGCTTTTGAGGGGATGAACGAGGATCAACACCCGACCACCGTCCACTCGTACTCTGTCGCGACATGCTTTCACACTTCATCAAAACGTCATTCACGTTTTCCTGCAGTCGCCATTCTTTTCTGCAAGAAGTATCTGAAGTCAAACTTGACACTACGAAGCAGGCACAGACGGTTCAAGGCCAGACAGACCCTCTTGTCCGTGGTGTGTCGAGAGAATTTGCGTCGTCCTGTCCAGACACGCAACACGCAGATTGGCTTTGCAAACTCCACGGGATGACTTCCAGGAACCAACTTTGCAGACACAAGGAAGGCAAATACTGAAAACCAACGCGTAGTGTGACAGACCAATGTAACGTCCAAGGTTTTCTCTGTGTCAGTTCAGCCCACAGTGGGGCCATCATGAATGTTTTTTTTTGCCCCAATCAATGGTTGTTTAGTGCGCGTTTGTCTTTCTCACAAATCCTTCTGTCCTTTCATTGGAAAGCCACAAAGTCTTTCCCTGAAATGTCCAGACCGATAAAACTGATGTACTGTGTTGGCGGATTAGAGGCTGCGTCTTTTCTGGGAAGAGAAGTGGGTGGTCTGCAGCTCAAGGACCTCCGCCCTACAATTTGGCCCGTGGTTCTGACACAATGATTGAGTTATGCAGGTGCCACAGGTTTCGAGGTTAAAATCAGCAATTGTTGGGGACGACTGGCTGGTTGACTGCTGACTACCATCTGTGGGGTCAGGAACAACCAAAAACATTGTTTCCGAGTGAAACCGAACAAAAAAGCATTGGAACTTTTCTCAAGAAATTCGAACGGTGTGATGGCGTTGTTCTCCGATTCAAGTCCCTCCCCACGCACTCCTCGATCTGAAAGACTGGAGAAGTCCCGCTGCTCAAGCCAAAAGCCGTTGGCTCGGCTCGTTGTTACTTCGTTAGCGTGGATCAGCTGTCTTCACCTGACACGCATTCAGACTGTTTTTGTCCTCGCGGCCCAAACAATGAAACTGACACTGTTGTTGTAGCTGCGAAGGGCATCAAATGGGGACTTTATGTTGTGGATGGGTCAGTTGTGGCACGGTCCGTGACGTCATGACAGGTGTACGAGTACAAACAAAGGTTCCAAAACACAGAACAGAACCGATTTCTTCGCCCTTTCTTTGCAAGTCCGTGCCATTGTGAAACTCAAAAGGCAGACAGGGCAAGTCTCCTGGCCCATACCCGTCGTAGCTGAAACATGAATCAGACAGACATCAGCTCTTCCGGTGGGTAAACGAATGCCATTTGCGTGTCCAATGTCCACAACGGATTTACGAGACGTAGTAAGTGCAGGTGTAGCGGCTGCCAGTGCGAAAAGGTCTGCACTGAGTGTTTTCGGGCAGCTGAACACACGAAAATGGGAACGTGCCTGGTGAATAAATGGACCTTGACAGACCTTTCAGGTCCCGACCACTCCGTCGAGACGCGCCTGTTTTCAAAGGCGCTTCGGCTTTCACTCAAGGGCAGTGAATCTGGTTTGGAAGAGGCGTGTTCTAAGCAGAATTTCCATCTCTCGCCCGGTGGACCCTCGTGTTCGAAGCTCATGCAGGCGTTTACATTTTCCTTTTCGCATCACACTGGCCTCCACAGATTTCTTCAAAGATCCTTCCAAGTTCTGTTCCTTTCCCGAAGTTTGTTGTGGAGTCTTTGGCCGAGAGACAGTAAGTGTCTCCCAGCGGGGACTAAATTTCGCAGGTGATCGGCCAAGCTTTGCCGCTTCCCGGCTGGCTGGGAATGGACAGCCCACGGAGGGGCTGTTTCCAACTCCAGACGCGCCACAGGAGCCCAACAACAACAGCGACTGTCGCCAAGAACGTCCCAGCAACTTGGGGAAATCTAATCAACATTGTGTTGCTGTGCGTAACGTCATCTACAAGATGTTTTTTGGATTTGAGTGACCGGTGTGTGGAGCTGCCAACACCCCCGTTGAAGCTTTGGGCTTTGGGGCCGGGAGCATCCAAAAGACGGAACTTGGTGTGTTTCTGCAAAACTGCAACAAACGGGCAAAATCCCCCAGGTGTGTCCTTTGTCACACTGCAATTATCAAGGTTTATTTGGTGCGCACTCCCTGGTTCTTGCAAATGCTAGTTTTTCTTGTCAGCTGGTTTAACATCTCGAACAGAACAACCTCAATGGACCTCTCATGGCAGACATCCGCCGCTTTGGGCGTAGGAGGCCCAAGCTGGTGTGGTTTGGTTGGGTTCCTCTTTTGTTGCAAACTTGCGGTTTCCCACCACACAAATCCTGAAGTGCCGGTGCACACTGCGATGTTGATGATTTCTGTGCACACAAATTTGATATCCCTCCTTGGGGCAAAATATCGGCATATTTTATTGTCCAAAGACGCACAAAATGTTCAGATCCAAGGAACCACCCAATTCGCCTGAGATCCAATTGCCCGAATTTTGTTGTTGATCCTGAGAGAAAGTGACAAGAGGAGCAGCATCCTGGAGGGATCATGTCCGAAGGTGGACGGACTCCGCTGGATTTGTATTGGTCTGGATGGATGGAGCCGGACTCGGTGAATGCCTATTGATTCCGATTTATCAGTCGGGTCCACACGTCCTCCATCAAGTCGCCTCGAGGCAGATGCGGATAAGATTACCCGGAAGAATTGATACTTGTTACACTGTCCAAACTCAAGAAAAACTCACAACGCATCTCCATTTTTTTCGACAACTTTGGTTGAGTATCTTGGACGAAAGGTTGCCGTGTTTTCGTCACTGCAAACAAACGTGGAACACGCTTCAGATGTTTGGTTTTGTCTGGCAAGACAACGACATGCGCCAAAGACGTGCGCTATATGCACCTGGCGCGCAGTGTCTGTTCTCTTGTGATCACAGTCCAAGTTGTTTGAAAAGAAAGAAATGTCTAAGCTGTGCTTTGAAGCAACAACAAAAGAGAGTGACATCTGTGTCTGTGTCGATAAGCTCAGGAAAGCAAAACTTTTACTCTTCACAAAGACTTTTCTTTTTCGTTATTACTTGCAGAAACTGAATGAAAGAAAACCACAGTCAAACTATTTGATGCCACTGGAGACCAAAGACACAGGATCCGAGGTTTTCGTTTTGCAGAAGCTGACTCTCTGTGCACTTCAAGCTGTGCTGGTGTATATTTTTTCACTGACATTAGTTCTGCCCGACGGGCCTCAGTTCAATGTTTTATTCATACACCTGAGTGCCTCGCATATTTGTGAAAATGGACATTTCGTAGACGAAATCATAAATACAGCAGCTATTCTGCAACAATTCTGCGAACATTCAGGCCCAAACGGAGAGAAGCACCTTGAACCAAAACGCAGTTTTTGCTCGAACTTCAATCCAGCACTGCCAGCTCTGCTTGCTTTTGATGTCTTTCTTGTCTTCTTAGCTTGATTTTGCTCTTCTTTCTTCTTGAGAAAGAAGAGCAAAAGATTGGTCACGACTTGAAACTGAGGAGTTTGATCTTTTGTCGCCAATCGGGTTTGTTCTTTCCTTCTCGTGAGACAGATGGACTCGAGAGAACCAAGACAAAGCTATTTATGTGAGATCTCACCTGCCACCATTCAGGTTCGTGTCTTACCCAACCAAGGTTTCGAACTTCACTCCCGGATGCAGTTGTTTACAACGAAGCCAAGGCTGAACGAAACCCGACTCTGTAATGAACCTTGATTCACAAGGCATTGAAACTCGATCGTTATGATTTTGTGGAGAGAAGTGAATTAAATTGACGGGCGCTTTTGTTCTCGGTGTAATTTGTCGAGGTGATTTTCATTGGTGATTAATGTTTAATCTTCTGCACCGCGCAGTTCCCGGGGACAACGTTCCATCCTGGCAAAGAAGATTCTGATGGAAATGAACAAAGAAAAGGTCAATCGTCTGACAGGAAATTGAGGATTCACACGATTTTTACGTTTATTTTTGGAAAGTTTGTTCCGTCGATTTTGGGATATTTTCAGCACACAGGAGATTGTCTCGAACACGACGGGCTGACGTAACTTGAGATGACCGACGCGACGCTTTCAGGACGCCGCCAGGCCTGACACCGAGAGCTCGTTTTGCAGACGTCCCCGACACCGAAATCACTCGGAGCGAAAACAAAGACGCAAAGAGACATCTTGATGCAGAAGAGTCTGGTCACCATGGAATTGAAACACAAAACAGCGATAATGCACCCCAAAATAACCAGTCAAAGGATCTCAATGGCTCAGTCACCCACACCCAACAAGGTGATGGAAATTTCCTCTCAAGAACCACAAGTGGGTCCCAGTGGAGCCCGGTGTAACAGGACCAGACAACGACCAGGACCAGACAATGACCACACTATTTGGTCATTCTCTGGTCCTGAAATATCAGGACCAGACAATGACCACCTAGGACTAGACAATGACCAGTCATTGTGTGGTCCTAGACACACTTTAGGACCAGACAACAACCTTCCCCAGTGGTCATCACCCAGTCCTAGGACTACAGGACAACCATTGAATTAATATTGGAATCTGATGAACATTTTTCAAGGTGACGCTGATTTTTACACAAAAAACAAACAAGATAACTTTTCCAACTTTTATTGAAGAAGATTTGCTCATGGAAAATTTAAGAGCAGCTCCAAGATATCACAAAGACCTATGCCTGTGTTAATTGCTATTGACTGCATGGCACCCCATTAATGCAGTCATCACAGGCCTGGTCCTAGGACCACATGCCAACTTGCTAATCTGGTCATTGCCCAGTCCTAGAACAACAAAATTTTATCTCGGACCACATAATGACCAGTTGTTCATCAGTCCTAGGCAGTCATTGTCTGGTCGTGAAAATTTTTTAGTGCCACACAACGACATCGGAAAAATAGTATGGTCGTGGTCTGGTCCTGAGACACCTTGTCAGTCTACGACTTGAAACAAGAACAACTTGTATTTTGAACAAGCTGCAGAGCCCTGTGCAGCCTCTGGGCATCCGGTGTGTCTTTGTTTCTGTTGATACGCTCGATGTGTGTGGGGCCCTGCTGTAAGATGAGAATGGAGCAGGACTGCGCCCCGGAACGTGGGTCCGCCAGAGATGTGATGGCGCTCAAATTTGCTTTTTGGCCGCGTTTTTTCGACTCGGAAAGAACAAAAGACCTGATCCAGATCTCTCCACCGTTCAAAACGATGCACAAAATATGAATTCGCTGTTGGCCACGGTTACTGGGCCCTTGAGGAATGTAAACCTGGAAAGCGATGTGATGTCAACCTCGTAACTCGTAACACAATTAACCTTGAATGTGACAACAACGACTCGACTCAATCTGTGATTGATGAAACTCTGTTGTTTCCAGTTTCCCGCCTGAAGGGAAAAAGGCAATAAAACCGAACGTGATTCCAGATTTTCTCGGAAATGGAAAATGAAAAGCAGCAATGCGTGCAGAGACTTTCTCAAAAAGACCAGCAGACCTGTTCTAGCCCAAGGCAATCTGTTCGCACCAAACAACGGTGAAAAAAAAGCAGGAGTCAACGTCGCGCAGAACTCAATGAAAACTCGCACAGAGAAGGCGCACTGGATTGCTACACAGCTCCGTGAATGGTTGTTGTCAACCAAAGAGAGATGTAGGGGTCCGGTCCATTCTCGCTGCATAATCACCTGATCACAGATGTCCAGGCACCTTGTGAACCATCTGCATGGTTGATGTACGACTCCCTGCCTCCTGTAATCGTCTCACACCCACGGCGGCCTTGGAACTCCACTAAACTCCGCTCTTCGACACTGTGTGCATTCATCAAGACCCCCAATTCTGCATGGAAAATGCCTCATCGGACCCTGTGGAAACCAAGAACTGGAGAGACCATCTGGACTCCTGCTTCTCAATGCCTCTCTCTTTCTCAGTCTCTTTGTCTCAACTCCATGCACTTGTCCTCTCTTTCATCTGGTCTCTGTCTTTTCTCTTACTTTCTCCTGTCACCTGTGTTCTCTCTCTCCCTGCTGCCTCTGCCTCTGCCTCTGTCTCTGTCTCTGTCTCTGTCTCTGTCTCTGTCTCTGTCTCTGTCTCTGTCTCTCTCTCTCTCTCTCTCTCTCTCTCTCTCTGACGTCCGCAGCCCCTGAATTCACTGGAGTTCCTGGTCTCAACCTCAACGAAGGAGAACCTCTTTGTTGGTGAAGAAGCTGGAAAGTGCTTTTGAGAAAAAGCGGTGGACAGGATTCTTGCCAAAACTTCTTGTGCTACCGCAAGAGCACCACAGGAGAGCCAAAAGTGTGTCAATTTCCCAAGTCACGATTCGCAAATCTGCTCAGTGAAAGGTTGTCCGGCTACTCAAATTCAATCACGGAAAGGGCACCTGACGACCAAATTGCTCTGCCCAGTCACAATGAATCACCTATCTTCTTATCACATCGACAATTGCAGTTGCCATTCCCATTTTTTTCGGTTCGTGGTCTGAAGGAAAACCAACGACGCCGCAGTGTCTGAGTATGTCACGAAACAGTCTTCAACTGGATTTCGGTTGTTGGTCGTGAGTCTCAACTCGAATTACTTTGGACCCCGCTGCGATGGCCGTTTTATGAAAGCACAGCGCAGTCGCGCATGGGAACGGCCCGATTGCCATGGCTCCCTTGTTGTACATTACAACTTAATCCGCCGGATTACCCCCTAATTCGCTCCGACCCGTCGGGACACGAACACTCTGAAACTGCGAATTCCAGGACAGCTCCTTGCGGACGGACGGACGGAGGGCAATGTGCGAACCAGATTCCTTTTCGTGGAAAATGTCGTGTTACGTGTGGATGCATGACGCCAAATGCTTTCAAGCTTTCAACCAAGTGAAAAAGTTTTCTCTGCTGCACTCATGCAGAGTGGTGTTGCATCTCCGCGGTGTAATCCCCAAATATGCCCGCAATGCCACTTGCAAAGCACCCAAGTCGGCGTGAGGGTGAAAAATCAAAGGTGCTGAAAACAAAAGCGAAGGAACTATTTTTCACTTTGCTTGGACAAATCCTTTTGCACCCAACCAACTGTCGTGAATTTTGGATGGAAAGAAAAGAATTCATAAAAAGAGCAAATAAAGCGACCATCCAAAACTTGAAGATAAGGAGACACCACCACGAACAGCTCCCTCGGAACGCGGATTGTCTGCGATGTAAAGCGACGTAATCCGGGGTAACGCGGCGTGATGATGATGATTAAGTCTCCTCTATTGATGTGTTTATTCAGCACATAAATTCTAATTCGGGTTCTATGGGTGAAGAGATTTGCTGCTTCACTGCATCCAACCAGCGAAGCGAGTCTGTGTCAAAGTTTTCGCTCCGCGTCTTAGTTGTTCGTGTCTTCCGCTGCGAGTCTATTGGCTTCCGAGTCAATAAATTTGCCCCTGAAAAAGACACTTCACAATGAACAATTTCCCGACGCACATCCTCAAGAAGAGAACGTCCCTCATCAGGAGGAAATTACACTGCTCATCATCATTCAATATTTTTCGCTGGTTACACAGGCCCTGACATCGATAGTTCCTCAGAACACTGAAGACCTTTCTCGGTGTGGGGTGAAATGCAAGTATTGTCAGTTTCCACACAGCAGTGCTGGCCTGACAAGAGGCTAAACACGTGCTTCCCTGAAATGACCATTTGTGGTCAATTTGTCAATGGAGCCAACTTTATTGACATCATTTCTTCCAAAGCGACCCCATGAGAGAGTCTGAAATAAAGATTGATCAAGTTGTCGCCCAGAAAATTGCTTCAAATTCCATAAAGAGCAGGGACGTTGAGTATCACTGAGTGAGTTCTTTCTTCTCTGGACTTATCGCTTGTCTTTGGTTTTTGCTGGTCACACTTGTAAGCTTTTGATAGAGTTTGAGAAAAAAGTCCAGATGCTCTCGGCTCTGGCCAAGACAGTTGTGGAGCTTGACTGAATGAGGTTCCACTCAGAAACCTCAGCACGGCTTTGAAGGGACTTGCTTGAATTGCCAAAGTGATGGGTGTACTTTGTGGAGAGGGTTCGCGGATGGAGCGGGGTGTTTCCATAAATGGCGAGTGTGGATTCATCTGTCAGTGGGACTGTGTGATGAATGCTGACGGGACAGGGCTTTCCCATCAAACTTCCATTTCTCAACACCAGTCATGGCTTTCGCATTTCAACGTTGCGCAGTCTTGGTTGATTCCCTTTCATTCTCGTACAAACCACGATTGCAAAGAAGCCACCGTGTACAGTATGTTTTCTGCAGCTATTTAACAGATTTTTCAACGGAAAAGCTTCCTCCTTGGTCTGAGAATCTGGATTCTATTGACAATTTGGTGCACATGGTCTCTTCAGTCATTGTCCTGAAGTTCTTCAGCATCTTCAGAGACACTTTGTGTCAAGAACAAATGACAAAACAATCTTTGTGAAATGGCAGTCAACAGGCAAAGTTAAATTGGCTGCTCCTGAAAAGACACTTCCATTAACGATATCCGTCGTGTCGCACTGATGAAAGATGAGGTTCCCAAGGGAGATAATTGGAGATTGAAGGTCTTCTCTCATTGAAAACAAAAATGGACGGGTTCACCCTCAGAAACTCGACAGCCTGCCAATAGATTGAGAAACAATGTTTTTTCAAGCACCAAGGTTTTTCTCCGCTGAAAACCCCCGGATCACCTGTGAAACGGATCCAAAGGCTGGTTGTCATTCCTGCTCTCCGTTGGGTCTCCTCTCGGGGACCACAAGTCCGAGTGAACAACTGATCAGAAAATTCCTGGAAACCAACGGTTGATTTTCTGGATGTTTTGACATCCGCCGACATCGGGGTTGACCGGACAAGGTTCGAACGCTTTCCATGATTTCCCTCCTGAAGGCATGAATCTTCCGCAAACCCAGCTCGGCGCAACAGTTGTGGCTGCTCTCTTGATTTGTCCCTCAAGAGAAGTATACATATAAGAGCTGATTGGTGGAGCAGCAAAAGATGTTTGTGACGTATTGGAAGTGTTTCACAAATGTGTGTCCCTCGGTTTTGTGTTTTTGGGTGTGTTGTTTTTGTTGCTGCTGCTGCTGTGTGTGAGTGTGTGTTTGTGTGTGTGTGTGTGAATGTGTGTGAATGTGTGCGCGTGTGTGTGCCTCAGCTCCTCAAGAAACAACATTCTTCTCTGATAAGTGCGAACGGTTTCGACCCAAGGCTTCGCTCCACATCGCCGAGGTTAAACCCTCATTTCCTTTCTTGATCTGGGTTGCTTTTTTTGGCACTTTGGCCGTGATGTTTGTTTGAAATGCCAATTACCTGATCACGTGCGACAGGTGAAGCAAACAAGTAGAGTAAGTCCCCAAAGAAGCAGAGCAAGGGCACAAACAAGTGAGCCTCTGACCAGTTCAGACCCCGTTGAAAGTGTTCAGGTTCACAAGGCTTGAGCCACCTGGAACCTTGACTTGAGAACCGAAGACCCTGCTGGGACACGGCACAAACGACAAGACTTTGGAGACTGGACAAATCGTCGCCAAGCTTTGCCTCCCGGCACAAGAGTACATTGCAAAATGGAAAGATCCGCATAAACCTTCAAAATCTTCAGCTTCTTTTCTCAGAATCACGAACACGACTTCGCCCCTTCCTGCAACCAGTAGCGCCGATGAAAAAACATCACGCAAAAACTAACACGTTCACGCAGACTTTTTGCGTAGGAGCTGGGCCTTGTTTTTCAAAATCCCCACTGTGTGATCAATCTTGAGTTTAATTTGAAATGGATGGGAACAAAGCCGATTGTAATTGGCACGCGTAAGTCCGGGTTGTCAGGCGGGGCTGAGGGGGCGAGCTGCACCGGGCGTCGGGTCACCGTGGTGTGAGACCCGCGCTGAGTCCGCAGCAGCAGCCGGGCTGAGAACGATCTCCCGAACATGCAGGACGTGACCCCTACACACTATGAATTGAATTTAAATAAGGGGCTTGATTATCCTGATCGTTACTGGACACGCTTGCTCTTCTCCTCCCACCACGACTTGTGGTTCGGCTTGTCCCATAAGAGAGCATGTTTGGACTGGTGTCTGAACAAGGTTCACGGCGCCTTTGCCCCTGCGGCGGTTATCGTTGTTTGATTAATCCCACGAGACGGGGAAGAAGCCGAGGATCTTCGAGTAAACTCTGCCAAGTCTGAAAGAGTCTCCCAACTGCATGACAAGTGCTTTCTCTTCCACTGAGCTCACGTTTGGACAAAACACAGCGGCCTGATGCAAAAACAAAACAGTGGCTGCAAGGATTTTGCAGGGGTCAAGATGATTACCAAGTGGGTTCTTGTTGGTGTCCTAGGCAAGTAGAGCAGACGCTCTTTACATGCCAAACTAGTGTCAAATCATTCTGACCTTCCAATCAGGAGCCATGTTCCTCATCCCACACCCACCTCCCCCGCTGTGTGGGCGAACCCACCTGCTTCTGTCACCCAGTCAGCTCCGCTGAGAACGTTCACCAAAACATTTGGTGTGTTTCTGTCAGGATTCTTGGGTCGGGGTCATCAGTTCAGATTTAACCGTCTCAAGTCATTTGGTACAAGTTCAATGACGCCTTGTTTTTGTGTGTCTCCGCAGGATGTTGCCAGGCAACGCGACGTCGCCCGGGTTCCCAGGGGCGGGGCTGGCCTCGCCCTCGCTGCTCCCCACGGCCACGATGCTGCCTCCCCCGTCCACGGAGCCCGCCCTCGCCCACGGGCGCATGGACCTCGCCTTCCCAGTGGGCGACCCCAACGTCACTAAGATCCTCCATTGGATAAACCAGCTGACTCCCGAGGAGAGGGACAATCTCTACAACCAGCTGGGCGTGCAGCACGTCGACGAACTGATCGACATACTTGGATTGGGCGCGGTTGACCCTGATAGCACCATGCACATCGCGACATACGAGGAACAGCTCATGAACTACACAGCCTACAGGCTGCACAAAATCATCCTCCTCTACGTGCCTCCGATCCTCATCATCCTCGGCACGTTCGGAAACATCTTCAGTTTCCTGATTCTCAAGCGCAAAGCGATGCTCAAGTTCTCCACGTACTTCTACCTGATGGTGTTGGCGCTGGCGGACACGCTCGTGCTCTACGTCGGGCTCCTACGGCTCTGGATCGCGGAGCTGACCGGCTACGAGCTGATGGCGCAGGCCGACTGGATCTGCAAACTGACGTGCGTCGTCTCCTACACCGTCAGCGACTTCAGCGTCTGGCTCATCATCGCCGTCACCGTCGAGAGGTACGTGGCGCCACCTGGCGCGTCGCCTTTTGTTTCCGGAAGAACCCGCGCGTACCCCGTTTCCTGAAGTGGTCCAGGGAACATCCAGGATGTGGTAGTTTTCGGCCCCCAAAACGGGACAGAAAATTTTGAGTGTTTTTGCAAACTTTTGCCTCACAGGGCAAAATCTCACAGAAGGTGACATTTTTCAACGGTGAGGTGGCGCAGATCCCTGGAACACTGCGATGTCTTTCACAGGGAAGAGGACACTTTTTTCAACTCAAAAGAAACATTGCAGAACATCGTTCACAGGTTTATCGGAGAATCTCGACAGCATGTTCATGCCATCCACACAAGTCATAACAATGCATTGCCAGGCAAATCCCTGTGTTTGCAAAATTGGAAACAGCGTCAGGGTCCCACACCTCATTATCAGGGTCAGTTATGGAAGAGATTGTAATGTCCGGGCACATCTCGAATGGCAGCTTCGCGTGTGTTTATGTGCGGCAGCTGTGTGAGATGTTCATCCGTTCTGATCCAAAAAGATCCGTCGGACAAAAATGGCAACGCAGACCGGGTTTCGCTTGCCGTTTCCTCCGCCAAACCAGCACCTTGGCCGTGATTTGGGCGTTTTTCTGCTCACCAAACGTGGACCTCTGTTTCTTTGTGGTCTCCAATTGACAGAGCTTGGGGGGGGGGGGGGCAAATAACAAACATGTTTGACAGAGTCAAATTCCCACGCCAAGGT